>PPYF01370206.1_pt1 | contig 88259 bp, 83 predicted proteins | sample 1559871 | NCBI WGS metagenome assembly PPYF01 (sample SAMN08240021, study PRJNA423297) | Human gut metagenome, whole genome shotgun sequencing project.
TCTGTAGTTCAGTCGGTAGAACGGCGGACTGTTAATCCGTATGTCACTGGTTCGAGTCCAGTCAGAGGAGCCAAATTCTTGTTTTCATGCCGCTTTGCGAATCCCTATGTGATTTAGATTCAATAAGTTAGCGTGAAAAGTCTTCCCGATGCATTTTCAGTTTTCCCTCCGCATCGGGAGAATTTGGTGGTCAGATTTGGGGTCAAGTTGGTTCGATGACGGAGTGACCCCCAAATGTCTCTTAACGACTCAAAAATCCGCAACTTAAAACAATCCGCTAAACCCTTCAAAATTTCCGATTCCCATGGTCTGTACCTGTTGGTTAATCCAGGCGGTTCACGTCTCTGGTATCTCAAATATCGTATCAATAGAAAAGAATCTCGCCTTGGCTTAGGCGCCTACCCTGACGTGTCTTTAGCTAATGCTCGTCAACAGCGTGATGGTATCCGTAAACTCCTCGCGCAAAATATCAATCCAGCACAACAGCGCTCTGCTGAAAGAACCACTTCCACACCAGAAAAAACCTTCAAACATGTGGCACTGGAGTGGCATAACAGCAACCGAACATGGTCTGAGAACCACGCATCCCGCCTGCTTGCCAGCATGAACAATCATATATTCCCTGTGATTGGACACTTGCCGGTAGCTGAACTGAAACCTCGTCACTTTATCGACCTGCTGAAAAGCATTGAGAAAAAAGGTCTGCTGGAAGTCGCAGCACGTACCCGGCAGCATATGTGCAACATAATGCGTCATGCTGTGCATCAGGAGTTGATAGAGCACAATCCCGCGGCAAATCTGGAGGGTATCATCGCCCCGCCAGTTAAACGTCATTACCCCGCCCTTCAGTTGGAGCGACTACCGGAACTGTTGGCACGCATTGAGGACTACAAGCAAGGACGAGAGTTAACCCGCCTGGCTGTCTCACTCACCCTTCACCTATTCATCCGTTCCAGCGAACTGCGTTTCGCCCGTTGGTTTGAGATCGATTTCAAAAATAGAATCTGGACCATTCCTGCCACTCGCGAGTCCATCCCCGGCGTCCGCTACTCTGGCCGTGGTGCAAAAATGCGTACTCCACATATCGTTCCACTCTCCTGTCAGTCTATTGCTATTCTGAAACAGATACGGGAAATATCCGGACATCAGGAACTTATATTCCCCGGCGATCATAATCCGTATAAACCGATGTGCGAAAACACGGTCAATAAGGCGCTACGCCTGATGGGCTATGACACAAAAGATGAAATCTGCGGCCACGGATTTCGGGCAATGGCATGTAGTGCCCTGATGGAGTCTGGCCTATGGGCGCAGGATGCGGTTGAACGGCAGATGAGTCACCAGGAGCGTAACAGCGTTCGAGCGGCTTACATCCATAAAGCAGAATATCTCGATGCCCGTAAAGCGATGATGCAATGGTGGTCAGATTATTTGGACAGATGCAGAGAGGAATTCGTGCCACCCTATGTCAGGGGCCGCCAGTAGCAGATGGTATGAACCTTAGGATGTGACTAATTGGTAATTTTGAAAAAGGGTTCAGCTAATGGACCCTGTTTTAATTTGCATAAACAGCCATAGAAATGATCGGTCCACAGTCATTTCTCATAGCCAGATAGGCATTCTCACCACGCATTTTTTGCCGCAGGATATCTCGGTAACATCAGAAATGTGGAAACAAGATCTGGTTGAGGCGAAAAGTTCATTTAACTCAACAATCCCCCCTGAGGTTATTATCATAGTGCCGTTTGATTTCGGATAAACCATGGCATACTGCCAATGTATGCGGGGAATTGCTTTTATTAACCGTCTCTTAAACATTGAGACCATTTATTATGAGCTTTCTGTATCACATCCCCAGCACGTTCATCTCACTTGATTATTTGCAAATAAAACCCCTTCAAATAACTGCCCTTGCCAAAATAAACAATCTTAAACTCCATACAGAAGATCAAGCTCAGAGCTAATTTCTACCTGACCGCAAAAAATCAAGGTTATTTCACTGTTCAAACGAACAAACCATCAGAGCTGCCAGGTGAAACTAAAAGTGAGAGCTACGTAACGTTCCCTTAACACGACAATTGACGAATTTATTACGGTGGGTATTGTTTATATCTTACAAACGAGCAAACAAAACTGATCATATGAGCAAAAAACTGAGTATCTAAAACCATAACCCAGTTTGCTTGTCATTCAGTTATCGCTTTCAGCTCTGTCATTTCTTAACGATAGTTCAGAGGTAGTTCAATGAAACAGGACCTTGTTGCGGGTATAGATTCCTCCACCCAGTCTTGTACCGTCATGCTGCGTAGTCTTGAAAATGGCAAGGTGATCGCACAGGCTCGTAAGTTGCATCCACCGACCACACCGCCGTGTAGCGAGCAGGATCCGCAAGCCTGGTGGGATGCATTAGTCTCCGCGCTCACTGAATTAAAACAATGGTGGCCACGTATTGCAGGTCTGGCTGTCGGTGGCCAGGGGCACGGCCTCGTCATGCTTGATAATCACGATCGCCCGCTGCGTCCTGCGAAGCTGTGGAATGACACGGAGTCTGCACCGCAAGCGCGTGAATTGTGCGAGAAGATTGCTCCGGAAGAATGGGCACGCCTGACGGGCTCCGTTCCGGGGCCAGCAATGACCATTTCTAAACTGGCCTGGACAGAACAAAATTATCCGGGGCTGCTGGAAAAAGCCCACCGCATCATGCTGCCGTTTGATTATCTGGTTTACCGTCTGAGCGGTAGCTTTGTGTGCGAGCGCGGCGGGGCATCCGGTACGGGTTACTTCAACCCCTTCACCAATAGCTGGGAACCACAGCTGGCAGCGGTGGTTAACAGTCAAATTGACTGGATTTCCCGCTGGCCCACTATCATCCCGTCGCATCAACCTGCAGGCGTGGTGAAGTTGATGCCTGAGCTGGAGGAACTGGCGGGTGCAATCGTGGGTGTCGGGACCGGCGATAACATGTCTGCCGCACTGGGTATGAACCTGAAAACCGGTGATACCGGTATCTCTATCGGGACCAGCGGTACGTTATATGGCATCACCAGGAAAGGGATTACCGACAGCACCGGCACCATCAACGGTTATGCCGATGCGGCCGATCGCTTTATCCCCATGATTACTACATTGAACTCCGCCAAAGTCACCGATACATTTCGCAAAATGCTGCGCGTTACCCCTGACGAATTCGACGAGCTCGCGCTGAGTTCGCCACCCGGCGCCAACGGTCTTCAGCTTGTTCCGTGGCTGGACGGCGAGCGCACCCCCAACCTTCCTGACGCCACGGGACACATGCGCGGATTACGTACCACCACAACGATGCAGGATATGGCTCGCGCCACCGTGGAAGGCGTACTGTGCGGCCTTCTGGCGGGCGGTCTGGTACTGAAACAACATGGCTTCACTGACGACGGTCGCATTGTTGTCACCGGCGGCGGCGCAAAGTCACGAGCCTATCGTCAGATTCTGGCTGACCTGACGGGCAAGCCCGTTTGGATTTCTCCGGTGGGTGAAACGGCAGCCGCGGGTGCAGCCATTCAGGCTGCTGCTGCCGTGCTGGGATGCACAAATATTGAAATGGCCGATCGCTGGAGTGTGCCGCTTGAGAAAGTGGCCGAGCCACAACAAGATGCGCGCCATGTCCTGGACGCTTACGTTACCTATGCCAATGCATTATCAGGAGAGCTGCAATGAGTTCAATAACTACCCCTGCAAAAATCAAACCGCCTAAGCAGCCGCTCAAAGTCCCTGCAGAAGCGGGTATCGCCGTTGTTTTCTTACTGGTCATGCTGGGCGGGTTTATCGCCACGCCTAACTTCCTGACTGTTTCGAACATGATGGTGTTGCTTCTGAACGGCGCGGTCATCGGCTTCCTTTGCCTGGGACAATCCTTTGTCCTGCTGACCGGGGGTATCGACCTCTCCTGCGGCTCCATCGTGGCGATGACCTGCGTGGTTGCAGCTTTGCTGATGGAGAAATTTGGCATTCCGTGGCAGCTTGCCGTACCCATCGTTTTGGCGGTGGGTGCGCTGAGTGGGCTGGTAAATGGTCTGATAATCGAACGCACCGGCGTGCCGCCATTCATTGTCACTTTTGCGATGATGGGGGTTGCGGCATCCATACCACAAATTATCACCGGCGCCGAATCGATACGCGTGACGCAAATTGGTTACAGCCTCATCGGTCAGTCAAAACCGCTGGGTATTCCGTTCCCTGTCATAGCGCTGCTGCTGGCCATTGTTATTGGTGTCATCTTCCTGCGCCGCACCATCACCGGGACTCACATCTATGCGGTAGGCGGTAACGCAGATGCTGCACGCTTATCGGGGATCAGCATTCCACGCATCACCCTGTTGGTGTATGCAATTTCCGGGCTTTGTGCGGCATGCGGCGGCCTGATTTATGGATCGCGTCTGATGACAGGCTATCCGACGGCGGGCCGTGGTGACGAACTGTTCTTCTCAATAGCGGGTGCGGTGGTAGGTGGCGTCAGTCTGTTTGGCGGCACTGGCAGCCTTATCGGCGCGATGATTGGCGCCATGCTTATTGCCTCAATATCGAATCTGATGAACGTGCTGAACGTCAGTGCCTACTGGCAGCCGCTGGTCATCGGCCTGATCATCCTGTTCGGCGTCACTTTCGATACCTTACGTACCTCGAAAAAAATCGTGATCCCCTGGCTCAAAGTCAGGAAGTCACGCAAAACACAACAATAACGCTTCTTAAACCCTGACCTACATATATCCAGGAGATAAACATGAAACTCCGTACCACAATCACCGCAGGTGCAGCGATAGTCGCACTGTCCTGCATGCTCGCCGGCTGTAACCGTGAGGATACTGAAAGCACCGTGGGTGCCGGCAAAAAAACATTGGGCGTTACGCTGCCGAACCTCACCAACCCTTATTACGTTGCCATGAAAAAAAGCTTTGAAGACAATGCAGCGGCACAGGGCTTGAACGTAAAAATTTCGATTGCTGATAATGACGATGCCAAGCAACTTTCGCAGGTGCAGAACTTCATTGAACAGAAGGTGGATGCGGTCGCAGTGAACTGCGTCTCCTCAGGCCCGTGCGTGTCGATCATAAACCAGCTTAATCAGGCAAAAATTCCGGCGTTTGCCATCAACATCCTTCCGGATACCGAGGGGATGAAGCAGCAAAACGTCACGCTGGTTCAAGGTGTTCAGACCGATCAGCGTGAAGGCGGCAAGCTCATTGGCCAGCAGTTGTTGAAAGACATTGGTGAAAATGGCACGGCGACAGTGGGTATCGTGGGAGAACCAACATCCATTGCCGCAAATGCACGTGATGAAGGCTTCAAGGAAGCCGTGGCATCCAACAAAAACATTAAGTTCGTCGCGCTGGTCAATGGCAAAGTAGAAGAAACAACCTCCCTGAAAGTCACCACTGAAATGCTGCAGGGCAGGCCAGAAATTAACGTCGTGTACTCAGACACCGAACCTTCCGCGCTCGGGTCACTGGCGGCAATCCAGCAACTGGGGGTCAGTGACAAAGTGAAGCTGTATGCGTTTGTGGATAAAGAAGGCGTCAAAGCCGTTCAGAACAACAGCATATTGAAAGCCGGTGCGATTCAGGAGCCGGTTAAACTGGCTCAGTTGCTGGTTGAAAATGCCAAGAAGAGTCTGAACGGTGAACAGGTTCCAGCCATGATCAACAACCCACCGCTGCTGGTCACCAAAGACAACGCAGCATCGGTAATGGGTTCAGCATACTGACTTAAGTGAAAGGCGAAGAATGATGAATTATGTGGCGAAGCAGGTCAAAATCGGTTTTTCGGGTGTGCAGGTTCTCCACGGTGTGGATTTCAGCGTAAAGCCTGGCGAGATCCACGGCCTCTTTGGCCATAATGGGGCGGGTAAATCAACGCTACTGAAAATCCTGGCGGGCGTTAACACGCAGGATAGTGGAGAGCTGATGATCGGCGAAACGCCGGTGCACCTTGCTTCGCCACGGGATGCACTCAACAAAGGTATTGCTTGTGTGTATCAGGAACTCCGTCTCATTCCCGGCATGAGCGTCTGGCAAAACCTTTTTCTCGGACGTGAATGTCGTAAAGGCAGTGGCTTTATAGATGATGCAAGTATGATCGCGCATACCGAGAAAGTACTAAATGATTACCATCTGAGTTTCAGCGCTACCGCGCTGGTCAAAAATCTGTCACATCCTGAAAAGCAGATGCTGGAAGTGGTTTCTAACCTTGATCGCGACGCCCGTTTTCTTTTCCTCGATGAACCGACGACCGCGCTGGAAGGTGCGCAGGCAGAAGAACTGCTGCAGGCAGTACAACGTATCGCACGCGAAAAGCAGATTGGCGTAGTGCTGGTCTCTCATAAATTAGACGAAGTGTTGGGTGTTTGTGATGAAGCAACCGTCATGTGCGGCGGCCGAGTGATTTATAACGAAGGCAAAAAGACGCTGAGCAAAAGCGCCATCATTGACGCTATTGTGGGCGATGCAAATGCTTATCAGGCGCCGTCTAACAGCCGTAGTCTGATCCGCGGCGCGATGGGCAAACCCTGGCTCTCGGTCACAAACCTGCAGACTGATCGCCTGAAAGGCATCAACCTTGAGGCATATCGCGGGGAAATTTTGGGTATATACGGGCTGGCCGGCGCAGGCCGAACGCGCTTGTGCCAGACGCTGTTTGGGTTGGAAACCGTTACCGGTGGTGACATCCGGCTGGGTCACAAAGAATACCATCCTTCTTCACCGGCAAAAGCCATTGATAAGGGGATTGCTTACCTGACAGAAGAACGTAAAAAAGATGGCTTCATTCCTCAGATGTCGAGTTATGCCAACGCCATGCTGCCGGTTCTGAAAAAATTCCGTTCTGGCGGATTTGTCAGTCACAGCGCTGCGCGGCAGGCCGCCGCTGAGTTGCTAAGCAAGATGAATACGCTGGGAACGCTGAGCGGACCGATTAAATCGCTTTCCGGCGGCAATCAGCAAAAAGTTCTGCTCGCCAGGGTCATTGCGCAAAACGCCAATCTGGTATTGCTGGATGAGCCGACCAAAGGCGTCGACATTGGGGCAAAAGCGGATATTTATCGCATCATCCATCAGTTGGCAGATAAAGGCTGCTGCGTCATCGTGGTATCGAGTGAGGAAGAGGAATTGCTGGACGTGGCAGATACCATTACGGTGTTCCGACAGGGTAAATGCGATGGTGTGATCATTCCTGCACGCGACCTTAAACCCGCAGATCTTCGCAAAGCCGCATGGGAGCATGCTGAAGCCCAGGCTTAGGGCACTCATTCCGAACAGAACGCATCCAACGGCCAGCTAAGCTGGCCGTTTTTGTTTCAGCATTTGATTAACGTTATAGCTGCCCCCCTGCAGAAGACCCAAACAAATTGCATCAAGTGAGTTACCCCGCATACAGGCTCTGAGCGCTGGCGCAAAATGAGTGGAAAAATTGTGCAATCTGTCATTGGCATATTTGCAACAGGGCAGATATTAAGTTGTGCAAAGTGGCTATACGGCATAGCGCAGCAGGGGCAAGAGAAATGGCAGACTTTTACATCTCGGGTGTACGCAGAGACAATGCAGGGCAACACATTCAGTACGTTAAAATCATCAAAGCCGGTAATGGGGAGAAGGACGCATCAATTAACTCGCGTCAGTTTGTCGCTGAGTTGATAAATGCCGGTAAGACAAGCTTTCAAACAATTAACTACGTGAATGACAAGTGGGTTTATGGGGCAATGGTTCATGTTATTGATGGGATTTATCTCACGACTGATCCTAATGATACCAAATGCGATGACCTGGGTAATTTGCCCACTTTTTAATTATGCGATGTTATAAGCGAATGAGCGCTTCCAGCGAAGCGCTCAGTGTCATTACTCAAAATCAGCGTGTCGTTTAAACATGGTTTCACTGGTTTCACGCAGTTGGTCCATGAGTTCAAGCACGATGGCATCGTAGGTGATAAAGCAGAGTTGCTCGAAAGAGGAACCCATTGGCTGCGAAAACTGGCCCAGAGTGCGATCGTTTTCAGTTTTGACCGTTCCCGGTAATACCAGCACGCAGTTGGCCAACTGGCCAATCGCAGAGTCTTTTTTCATGGTGACCAGCGCCACGTCGACACCACACTCAACGGCTTTCTGCGCAAGGCTCTTGAGACTGCCTGTTTCGCCACTGCCTGAACCAATAATTAACAAATCACCCGCTTTCGTATGAGGTGATGAAATTTCCCCAACTACGCTGACCGAGAAGCCTAAATGCAATAAACGGTTAGCGAACGCGCGGATGGCAATACCGCTGCGCCCTGCACCTTGCAGGAAAATATGCTTCGCATTGCGGATCTTTCCGATAAAATGCTGTGCCTGATCATTGTCGATATTGAGCGCGTTTTGTTCTAGTTCCCTGAGAATACTGACAGTATTTTCTTGAACACCCATTTTCTTTTCCTCCGGTCAGGCAATTGTACGGCCACCATCCATGAGGATCGTCTGTCCCTGGATGTAAGAATTTGACTTATCAGCAAGGAAGATGGCCAGGTTTGCGACATCATCGATTGTGCCCAGACGACGGACCGGAATTTTCTCCAGTACTGCGTCTAAATCTGCCTGCGTCGGGTAATTAACACGCATCATTTCGCCGGTGTCGATAAGACGCGGCGCGATAGCGTTGACGTTAACACCTTTTGGACCCAACTCCTTCGCCAGACCACGAATAAGACCTTCCCCCCCCGCTTTACTGGCCGGATAGCTCACCCCCCCGCCAGTACCTGACAGCGCAGAACCGGAGGAGATGTAAACGATTGAACCCTGGTTAGTTAAGAAGTCATCGTAAAATGCTTTGACCGTATTGAATAAACCCGTCAGGTTGATTGAGAGTGTTTTGTTCCACTCTTCGAAAGTAATGTCTTTGACTTTATTGGCAAAAGCGACACCTGCGTTCAAAACCAGAATGTCGATACGGCCATAAGTTTCGATAACTTTTCTGCGCACTTCAGCCAGTGCCTGCGGATCAGAGACGTCCGTTTTGACAAAGAGCGATTTAACATTGCCAAAGGTCAGTTCTTGCGCAGTTTTGATGCCATTAGCCTCGTTATAATCGACAATGACGGTATGCGCACCGCGTTCGGCGAATTGTTTTGCAATTCCTTTACCAATCCCATGCGCACCACCGGTAATTAGCGCAACTTTACCTTCAAAATGACTCATCGGTTGTTCTCCTGAATCTTTGTACTTAACGTGAGAGGAATCCCCCACGTCTGCGGTCTACATAATGATTACGCGCTCAATTAAGAGCGCGTGAATGTATGTTGGATACTTAATGCATGACAGACTTTAATGCCTGATAGCTTGCTTTAGGGTTGTCATTAAATAATGCGCCACCGACAACAATTAAATCAGCACCCGCCTCCTGTACTTTTTCCGCTATTTCCAGATTAACGCCACCGTCGACTTCAATTTGAATGTGTCGGCCAGCAATCATTTCTCTGGTTTTCCTGATTTTCTCGAGGCTTTTCTCGATGAAAGTCTGCCCGGGTTGCCCCGGGTTAATGGTCATAATCAGGATGTAATCAATATCGTCCAACAAATATTCCAGAACACTTTCAGGCGTACCCGGATTGATGACCACACCGGCTTTTCGCCCGGCCTTTTTTATTTTCTGTAAAATAAAATGCACATGCGGCGTTGATTCATAATGCACTGAGATCATTTCTGCGCCAGTATTGATAACATCATCAATATGTCTTTCAGGATTAGCCAGCATCATGTGTACGTCGAAAGTCATTTTGCTGGCTTTTTTCATTGCAGAAATTTGATTCGGCCCAAAGGCAATATTATTTACGAAGGTTCCATCCATTAAATCAACATGCAATATTTCAGTGTTCTCTTCTTCTAAAAAACGGAGCTCATCTTGCAGACTTAAGATATTCGCGCCAAAAATTGATGGTAAAATCTGTGCCATGGTAAGCAAACCTCATTTTTAAAATCAATGGAATACAGTGCTCAACCAATACGTCAATACTTCCCACGGGCCAGTCAGTACAAAGTCAGTACCCTGCCCCTGCAAGCCGACGCCTGCGCCATGCAGGAATTGGGTTGCACCCGGAGCCACATACCCTCCTAAATACATCACGACAATACTGAACAGTAAGGTTGAAATAATTGAGCGGATGACGTTTCCGTTGCTGGCCATTACGGTCATGGTTGTCATATAGATGATTGACATCAGAACGCCGATGGGGAAAATCATGATCCCCGGTAAAATCAGTGCGCAAAGCATGGTCAACGGAATGGTGATAACGGTGACGGTGATGGTCGCTGGGTCGCCCAGTGCCAGGGCACAATCCATACCGATGTTCAGTTCGGCGTCTTTACCCATCTGCTTTTGCATAATCTCTTTGGCACTTTTCCCAATTGGAGACAGTCCTTCCATCAGGACACCCACCACTTTAGGCAGGAGCACCATTACCGCAGCCACCCCCATTGCCATCGGGACAATAGTGGTCACAGGCTGTTTCGTCAGCAGTCCAAGCAGACAACCTACAATGACACCGATGATAGCGGGTTCACCAAACACACCCAGACGTTTCTGTACGCTCTCCAAATCAACGTCGAGCTTGTTCAGGCCGGGGATCAGGTCGATAATTTTATTGACCAGCAGTGCAAAAGGTAATGTCCAGCCTATATGGATCATGGTGGTACAGGTCGTCCCTTCCAGGCCATAATATTTCTGCCAACGGGGAGCAATTAAATCGCCAATAAACAGAGCGATAACGCTAAGTGCGACTGCCACGCCAAAACCGATAAAGAAGCTGTCAAACACGAAATAGGCCAGCGCGCCGGGAACCAGGAAGTGCATATAATTCCAGATATCAACGTTCAGCGTTTTGGTTAATTTAAGCCGAACAAGTAGCAAATTAAGAATAATACCCACTGGAACAACTAAAGCGGCAAAGGGTGCCACCCATGCGGCCGCGCCCACCGCAGGCCATCCGATATCAGCCACAGTGAATCCGCTTCCCAGTTTTGAATAGTAGGCAATTGCCGGCTGCAGGGATGTACTCAACAGATTAACAACCAAACCTAAACCAATAAAACCGATACCCACGGTGATACCAGACTTAATGGCAGCACCGACTTTCATGCGGAAAACCAAACCCAAAATGAAGATGACAAGTGGTAGGATTGCCGTTGCCCCCATGCTTGTTATCGTTAGCATTATGTTTTTTAACATGTCCATCTTGTCATCCCCTGTGTTTTCTTATTAGTTTTTAGCCAGCTCTGTTAATAAATCCCCTAGTTTTTTTCGTAACACAGCTTCATTAATCCCGGTGATAAACCCGGCCACACTCATATGCGGTTTTCCGATATCACCTTTGTAGTTATTCGTGGTTAAAATCACATCAGCATTCTGTAATTCAGAAGGAAGTTCTGACATGCTGCATTTATTTATTTTGAACTGAGTAATGCCATATTCTGTACACACGGATTTCACTTCATCAGCAGCGATAGTTGACGTTGCGACACCGCTCCCGCAGGCTACGAGGATATTAATCATCATTATGCTCCTGAACTCTTATTGCATGACGGTGGAAATAAAAAGTGCCTGCGCTTTCTCGGAAGGAAGCTCAAGTAAATTTTGATAAAAGTCTTCCATTTGAAGATTACTAAAAAGGGCCTTCAGCAGTTGCAACTGATTAGCCGGATCGGTAACGACCAAATTGATAATGAGTTTGACCCACAATTTATCGTCGCCATCAGCCTGATCAACCTGAACCGGTTCAGGTAAGCGAATAATATAAATCGACGGGCTGTTGGCCTGGTTGCTGTCGCAATGTGGGATCGCCACAGAATAACCATCAAGCAAAATACCGGTTGGATACATGGCTTCGCGTTCGCGCAGTGCTGCCAGATAGGTCTTTTTCACTATCCCTTCTGAATACAGCTTTTCATGGATGTGCTGCAGCACCTCATCGTAATTTTTGAATGCTGCACCATCTGCAACATTAATAGCGACTGTACTCACCTTTTCACCTCGCTTTTTTGCTCATTAGAGCAAACACAATCTATCACATGAGCAGTTATAGCATGCCAATTTTCCGCGCAAACAGAAAACATGCAAAAGTTATAAGCTGATCACAAAATAAATGCATAAGTGCACGCAAATAATTGCTCATATGAGCAACATCGAGTAATTCATCTTTTAGATCAATCAAGTCAACCGGAGAGGGGAAGTAAAATTTTTATTATAAATCAGACGGATAATAGATTTTTTGAAGGATTATATATGCGAACTGACCTATGTCAGAGGATTTGGCCATGCTCTGATCTAAGTCATGAGGGTTTACTGAATGACTGATAGCAGTGCCTAATGCATGCCTGAGAGGAAGGTGATCAAGGGCGCGGGCTACGCCCCTGTTGCTGATGTTCCGGGATCTATTTCAATCAGGAATTGACAAGCTTCACCGCAGTATCGAAGTCAGTGATTAACACATCTAAAAGGCCTGACTTGAGGGAAGCGACGATGCCTTCATACTTCTGTTCTCCCCCCGCCACACCAATCACGGTTTTCGTGTTACGCAATTGTTCGGTTGAAATACCAAACCCAAGACGGCTCATCGGGCTATCAAGGATCTCGCCTTTACTGTTAACGAGAGTAATGCAGACATCCGCAGCGATATCTTTCTCAAACAGATTTTTTTGCCACGACTCGGGAAAAATATCACACAAACTGGATGAGCCCGTTTTCCAGGCGCCAATACCGGTGATGACAACATCCAGCTGAGAATAATATTGTTGGGTATCCACCACAGCCGGATCACTGGCCAGTTTTTGGGCCAGGCTTTCATCATCCACCCACATCGGCACATACATAGGATGAGCCTTGCCCTGAGAGATAGTCGACAGTCTGTGGATAAGGTCGATCGGACCCTGGCTAAATTCAATGCCGGGATGAACGCCAGATAGCTGAACAACATCTAATGCCGGCAAGCTGGTGAGTTGACTCACTGTGCTGGATAAAACGCGTCCCCAGGCAATACCAACCTTCATTCCCTCAGCGAGATTATTGTTGAGATAACTTGCAGTGATACCCCCCAGCTTCTCATTCAGTTCTTCCTGATTGGACCAGGATTCTGACACGGAAAGCACGATTGCCTTCTGCAGACCATACTTTCCGCAGAGATTAAGTGCGATCTCTTCGTCAAGCAGTTGCTGCTTTGGAAAGAGAAACTTCACATACTCTTCCTTTATTGCCTCATCGATAAGACGCGCCGCTTTAAATCTCGAAATCTCGAGTTCTTCAGCAATCTCAGTTTTGGTCTTCATCTCAACAAAGTAACGTCGGACGACGAGAGAATAGATATAGCGGGGATCGTAACCTGACCAGCGGCTGTTTTTTATACGTTTAGGCATAGAGCATTCCATCTTCATCCAAAGACAATATCAGCTGAGTTAAACTGTTACCCCTGCAATTTACTCATAAGAGTACACTTTTACCTGCTCTTTTGACATGAGCAAATGAGTCTTATCTTTTGGCGGTGTGATAGCTGACACATCTGATGATAATGGGTGAAGAGAGCAGAGTTTTTTAGACGGTGGCAAGGCTTTACATTATGTGCTCTCAATCAGTGACGCTGTGGCCTGTGATTTCTGTTTTTTGGCGTGAAACGGGTTACATTGCTCATGTGTTCCTCGCAGATAAAAATGCCCATCTGGTGTGGCCTGAGTTCCACCGGGACAACCATTCATCCCAGATTTTCCGTTTTTTCCATTAAGACCAGCCCCACCGTTTTGATTACCGATTACCACGGATCCCCCTTTTCCTCCAGTTCCGCCTTTCCCGCCTTCACCTCCCTGACAGGCAAACGCTATAACGGAAAATCCCGTTAAAAAAAGATAAGAAAACAATTGAGCTCTGTTCATGTCTTTTCTCCAGGTTGCATCGGGTTTCGTTAGTTAGGGTAGCTGATTTACATTTCAATCCGTTCACTTTGCGCTGCGCCATTCTAAAGCAGTACAAAACACATAGCGAAAAGATCTGATAGCCACATAAGCACAAGATAAAAATAGGATTTTAAGGGGTGTACTCATAAAATCCCCACATCCATGTGTGAATTTACCCATTTCGCAGCCAGTGACTCAGAAACTATTTACACGCTATAAGATTGGCCATCTGTTCCTGGTCCGGCAGACCGACGATCTGTTGAAGCATGTTGGCGTGGTTAAGATAATAAATTGCTGGCGTACCGCTTGCCCCCACATCTTCCATCAATTTCTGGTTGTATTGGATCTGCGAGAAAATCGGCTGCGGCGTTTTCTCCAAAAGTGCAGGCTTGTTTTTGCCACCCGACAACTCGAAATCCTGCCAGACCTTCGCGGGGTTTTCAGAAGACAATATCGCAGCCGCGTAACGGCCACTGTCGGGCTGCATGACACCCACTAACTGCGTTTTCAAAGCGATTGTATTGTCCTTAATATAGGGCTGCACTTCCTGTCTGAATTTTGTACAGTAAGGACAAAAAGGATCGGCAAACACGACAATCTGACAATTTGCATTATTGCTGCCTTCCGTGATACCGGCAGCTTTGGACAGTGTTTTCCACATCTCGCGGCCAGCAGGGATGTAAATCTCCTCTTTTATGACCTGTTCGCTGAGGTTACTTCCATTCTCATCGTACATATAACCTGATATGGCATGTTTTTTATCGGGGGTCAGATAAATTGTCACCCCCGTTCCCTGATATTTTCCCAACCAGCCCTGAACCCCACCGGGAGCCGTGAAGGGTTTGATTATTTCTATACCTTGTTTTTCCAACTGCTTGATCGGTGCGGGAAGCGCTGCGGGCGTTGCTGCCTGAACCTGCGAGCCGATAAGTGCAGCAGATAACGCGAGGATGTATTTGTTCATTCTTATCTCAATATAATACGTACTCATTACGGGCCGTTGTTTAACAAACCTCCAGCCCTCCCGTCACGTGCTAAATGGCACTACTCACCATTATCTCATCGTGACAAATTCTTCTGCCGCAGTTGGGTGAATTGCCACGGTATTGTCGAAGTCTCTCTTCGTTGCTCCCATTTTCAGCGCAACAGCAAAGCCTTGCAGTATTTCATCCATGCCTAAACCGATACCGTGGATACCGACGATTTTCTCTTCCAACCCCACACATACCAGCTTCATGCGGGATGGCTGGCGATGACGCGTCACGCCGGTGTACATGGCGGTAAAAGATGACTGATAAACTTTCACCTGATCATCACCATATTCCTCACGCGCCTGGGGTTCAGTCAGGCCAACGGTACCTATTGTTGGGTGGCTAAAGACGACTGTGGGGATATTGTTGTAATCCAGATACTCATCCGGCTTGTTGTTAAACAAGCGTTCTGAAAGGCGACGGCCCGCAGCAACAGCTGCCGGTGTTAACTCAACCGCACCGGTATTATCACCCACCGCGTAAACACCCGGCACGTTGGTATTCTGATATTTATCAACTTTGACGTACCCTTTTTCATCGAGTTCAACACCCGCCATCTCAACGTTCAACTTGTCATTGGCTGGCTCACGGCCAATCGCCCAGATCAAACAGTCAACCGTTTGTTCACGACCATCTTCCAGCTTCAGTGTCAGGCTGCCGTCCTGGTTTTTGACCACTGCAGTGGGGATCGCTTGGGTGTGCAACGTTGGGCCTTCGACGTTCATGACTTCAACCAGTGTTTCTGTGAGCAACGGGTCAAAACTGCGCAAAGGCGCATGCTTACGTACGAACAAATGGGTTTTTGACCCCAATGCATTGAGAACACCTGCCAGTTCAACAGCAATGTAGCCTGCACCAACAACTGCAGTGCGCTCCGGTAGCGCCTCAAGCGCAAAAAAACCATCTGAATCAATTCCGTATTCCGCTCCCGGAATAGAGGAATGGCTAGGGCGACCACCGGTGGCTATCAATATATGGTCAGCGGTAATCGTTTCCCCGTTGACCTCCACCGTATGCGCGTCCACAAACCGGGCAAAACCTTTGATGACATCTACCTTGTTTTTACCTAACACATTTTCGTATGAAGTATGAATACGATCGATATAGGCACTGCGGTTTTTTAGCAAGTTAGCCCAGTCAAGGCGGTTTAATGTGGTATCGAAGCCATAGTCTGGGCCATAAAGATGAATGGCCTCTGCGATTTGCGCAGCGTGCCACATTATTTTTTTCGGTACACACCCCACATTGACGCAAGTCCCGCCCAACTCCCGCGCTTCAATCAAAGCGCATTTCTGCTCATACATCGCCGCACGGTTGATTGAGGCGATACCACCGCTACCACCACCAATCGCGATATAGTCATAGTGTTTCGTCATTTTGTTCTCCAGGCAGCATCGCTGCGGTCATCGTTCAGGTAGCATCGCCAGAACTCGCACTCAATGCCTTGCTTATGCGGTTGAGCCCCTCAGCAAGCATAGCGCGTGGACAAGCCAGATTAAGGCGGATGTGCCCGTCGCCGTTACTGACAAACATTTGCCCCCCTTCAAGCAATACACCCGCATGTCTGGCAAAAAAGAGGGTTACCTCTTCCTGATTACTGACATCTACCAAACGAGAGATATCAATCCAGGCAAGATAAGTCCCTTCCGGAATGATAAAACGGGCCAGCGGATGATATGTCCCCAGGTAGTCCTGCAGAAAACGGAAGTTCTCGTCAATGTAGTGCCTGACCTGAGTCAACCACTCATCGCACTCGGACCAGGCGGCCTTGTTAGCCACCAGGCTCAGCGGAGAGATAAAATCATCATGCAGGCGAAGCCATTCGGCTCTCACTGAGGCATCAGGGATCATGATGTTTGCAAGCAGGTTACCCGCCAGGTTGAACGTTTTGCTGGTCGACATGCAGGTGATAATTTTATGATTTTCAGGAAAAATTGACGCGGCGGGGATATGCGTGACACCCGAGCGGGATAAATCACAGTGGATTTCATCAGAAATAACCCACACATCATGTTTAAGGCATAACGCTATCATTTTCTGCAACTCATCACGTCGCCAAACTCGCCCGGTGGGATTATGCGGGTTACAGAGAAAGAAGGCTTTAATTCGCTGCTGCTCATCGCTCAGGGCTTGTTCCATTGCCTCAAAATCTACCGCCCAGTGGCCTTCGTTATTTCTAAGCGGGCAATCGACGACGCGACGACCGCTATAGTCTCCGGCTTTTTTAAACGGTGCGTAAGAAGGGGTCAGGATGAGGATGCTGTCTTCTTCGTGGGTCAGTAACGGCACCAATCGGTTAAGCGCAGGGATAATACCAGGGGAGAAAACAATGCTTTCTTCCTGAAACCGATATCCGTAATTCCTTTCACACCAGGCCCCAAAAATCTCATAGTAATCCCTGTCATAAATGCGGGTGTAGCCAAGAATTTTTTTATCTAACCGGGAACGTATGGCTTCAAGCACCGGCTCGGGGGTGGAAAAAGCCATATCTGCTACCCAGAGGTTTATAAAACCATTCGCCGGTACTTCCGGCGCGGGGCCTTCATGGGCACCAAACATATATTCACGCCAGCCGTCGACGGTTAAGCTGTCTGTCCCTGCCCTGTCCACTGCTTCATCAAAATCGTATTTCATAGAGGTTACCCGATTAGTTTATCCAAAGAGGTCACAGCGTCACTGATTTTGCTAACGATTAGATATTCCTTTGCTTTAAAACCTAAAAAACCATTTGCAGAGTGATCAAGTCATGACTGGCACGTTGATATCAGTGCCGTATTTTCTGCCCCGGTGCCTTGATCACCAACATAATGCCCGCAAGGACTGCCAGCGTTGAAAATGCCATTCTGAGGCTCAGTGACTCGCCCAAAAATGTTACGCCTCCCAGCATCGCCAGACAGGGCACACTCAACTGAACCGTACTGGCTGCAACAGACTCAAGACGAGGTAAAAGTGAATACCACAGCACATAGGCTCCGGCAGAAGCACCCGCACCAGAGAGCACTGCCAGGAGAATTCCGATACCGTCGAAGTGCGCTCCCTGGCTAATGAACGGCGACAACACCAGGGCAAAAGGTACAGCAAGGATGAAATTTGCCGCAGTGGCCTGCGCTGCGCTGGGAGAGCGCTTTCCGCAGAGGGTATAAGCCGCCCAGGCAAGGCCTGAAAGCGCCATCAGAACAGCGCTGCCCAAGGGGGGCGTTTTGGCACCAGGTAAGAGAAGAGCAGCCATGCCGGCTACAGCCAGCCCAAGCCCCGTTGCTCTGGAAAAAGACAGCCTTTCCCCATGGAAAAGGCCATGGGCCACCATCGCCAGTTGCACAACGCCAAACAAGAGCAAAGCACCTGTTCCTGTATCCAAATGGATATAGGCAAGGGAGAAACACAGGGCGTAGGCCATAAGAAAGAACCCGCTTTTCAAGCTCCAGACGCCCTGCTTTTTCCCCTCACGTCTCAACAACAGTGGTAATAAGACCACCGCCCCGCTCATCAGGCGAAGGTCACTGAACGTCACCGGGTCAATATGTTCGCCTTTCAACGCAATCCGACAGAGCACAGAATTGGCTGCGAATGCCATCATTGCTATCACTATCTTGAATCCAACAGACCGCCCCATCAGCGTGACGCCTCAAAATTAACAAATTACGTGATAATCTATCAATTAGTAGGTAGGATGGCAATATCTACTTATGGCAGCCAGACACTAAAATGGTACGCCTTTTCAGGTCATGCATGGAGAATTGGCCTTTATCATTGCCAGATTTATGTGAAGCCTTAGCCCCCGTTACTAACAAAGGAGAACATATGCAAGATTTCAACGTACTGCTCGAAGCAGCATCAGATTATAACGAATTTGTTGGCAGCGGAGCAGAAGAAGACCGCAATGCATTACGGCATTTTGAGGGGCTTGCCAACGAGGCATTACCTGACGATGTCATTAGTAAGCTCTCGCAACTTCCGGGTTCGTACAGCATTCTGGTAGCTGCTGAAATGTGGTGCCCCGACTGCCATAAAAACTTGCCTGTAATCCATGCCATTGCCGCGTCAGCGCCGGCAATACGTCTGGGTATTATCACCCGCGACAAGGCTGAAGCCGTCTTTAAGGCACACTTTGGTGTCGATAAAGTCAAAATTCCGTTTGCCGTGGTACTGGATGAGAACGCGACTCCGCTGGGGCAGTTTATTGAACGACCTGAAAATGCTACCGGCAACAATGGAGAAGTGAGCGAGAGGTACAAAAACGGTGAGCTTCTGGTCGATACCGCCCGCGAAGTGACTTCAATTTTTCCAGGAAAATAAGAGAGCGTTAAAGTTAAATTAATTGAATCTCAACTTGAAGGTAATAAACCTGGAAGTTGAGCAATGCCAGGGAAATAATAAAAATAAACCATAGCAACAATGCCCTTAGCCCTGCATCTAAGCAGGGCTTTTTTCGCGTAAAGAAAGCATGCTACGCAGTTTTGTATGTGCAATCAAAATGCTACACCCGTTTATTCAGTGGCCAACGACAGCACCAGCAGCTTCGCGAAGCTTTACACGCCCTCTAAATGTAAGCAGAACTCCAGGCAACGATAATCCCGGCAACATATTCCGCATCCTGAGGATGCGTCAGAAGATGATCTGCTTCACCCAGTGAGATAAAGCTTTTGGGGTGTCTGGCGGCTTTAAAAATTTTCTCTGCCTGTTCAATCAGCACGGTATCATCATTGGGAGCATGAAAAATCAGCAGCGGCTTATTCATGGTAAATACCTTCTCCGCTATTTTATGCTCCTGAATGTTATCCAGCATTTGCTTTTTGAGCGTGAATACCCGGCCTGCAAGCTCTACCGGGAAAGCGCCATGGTTCCTGATATCTTCGATATTGTCTTTGAACAACCGCTGTACATGCGTCAATTCGCCTGGCGAACCTATGGTTACGACCGCTCTGGCTTCAGGCACTTTGGCTGCAATAGAGAGGATTGCCGAACCGCCAAGGCTGTGACCAATCAGCAGCGAAGGAGCCTCGTATTCCCGACGAAGATAATCGACCGCGCACAGCAGGTCAGAAATATTCGAGGAAAAATTGGTATTGGAAAAATCGCCTTCGCTGTTGCCTAACCCGGTGAAATCAAAGCGAAGCACCGCAATTGAATTTTCTGTCAGTTTCCTGGCAATGCGTGCAGCACCTTTCAGATCCTTCCCGCAGGTAAAGCAGTGCGCCAACAGGGCAAAGGCTTTTGGATTTTCTGGCAATTCAAGCAACCCGGCAAGTTCCTCACCTTCTGCATTTTTGAAGGTAAATTTCAATTTTTTCATTATGTTAACTTTAAGAATGGTTGAATTACAAGCAAGATGCCTATCAGCCGCCCCATCATGGGGCGGCTTTGCGAGGTTACGACGAGCTTATCTGCGAACGGCCATGATACCGGCATCGACATCCCAGATTGCGCCAGTCACCCAAGAGGCTTTGTCGGACAACAGGAAGAAGATGGTATTGGCCACATCTTCCGGCGTGCCGACACGCCCCAGCGGATGGAAAGCGTTCAGCGATTGCATTGCGCCGGCAATGTCTTCTTTCGCCATGAAGCCTTCATAAATCGGGGTATGCACGATCCCTGGCGAGACCGCGTTCACGCGGATACCCGCACTGGCCAGCTCAATGGCCAGGTTGCGTGTCAAGGCGTGGAGACCGGCTTTGGCCATGGAGTACGCGGAAGCCGGTGAGTCGCCGAGTGCGGCTTGCGCGCCAATGGAGCCCACGTTCACAATCGCCCCTTCACGGCCGTCGGCCAGCATGTTCTTCACCACGTCCTGCGTGATGAAGAAGGTTGCCCGGTTCAACATCAGGTACATGTCGTAATCGGCTTCCAAATGCTCGGTAAAGCCTTTCGGCATGAAGATCCCGGCCGCATTGACCATCAGGCTAATATCGCGATGATTAGCATTAATCTCCTGACGAATGGCGTTCATGCCCTCTTCGGTCATCAGGTTTGCCGCAATCACGGACACGGAACCCAGTGGGCTCAGCTCTTTCTGAACCGCTTCTGCCTTGTCTTTTTTGTTGCCCGTCAGTACCACGCTGCCACCGGCTTTCAGCACCATACGCGCCGTTTCCAGACCCATGCCGCTGGTGCCACCCACGACAAGCATTTTTTTGCCTTTAAAGTAATCGCTCATTTTGAACTCCGTTATTTGCAGGGTAGATTTGCCGGCAGTCATGCAGCCGGCTCGTTCAGGTTTCAGATGCTGCAACCGTCAGCGCCGCAGGTCTGGCCGTCGGTTTTTGCCAATTCGGCCGCTTTTTCTTCCCAGACTTGCTTCAACGCGTTCAGGAAGTTGTCCGCAGATTGCGCGCCGCTGATGGCATATTTTTCATTGAGCAGGAACAGCGGGACACCGCTGACCCCGATCGACCGGGCATGGGCTTCATCTTCAGCCACCGATGCACGGAAGGCCTCATTGGCAAGGGCACTTTCAGCGTCGGCTCTGGACATGCCCACTTCTGTAGCTAACGCAATGAGCTCCTGCGGATCGAAAATGGAACGCCCCTCAGTCACACTGGCCCGATAAAACCGTTCTGCCATGGCGTCGCCCATATTGGCGTGACGTGCAGCCGCGAGCAGCGTATGGGCATCTTCGGTATCGCCAAAGAGCATGGTGTCAAAGTTATACTGGAGCCCTTCTGCCTTCCCGGCCGTGCCCACCTGATTCATCATCAGTTCCGCCCCATGTTCCCCGCCAAACTTCTTGTAAAGGGCTTTGCGGAACGGCACGGCAGGCCGGTCGCCGGAAATACGGAAACTGTGGTGGCGGACCACGACCTGTTCCTTGTGTTCAAAGGCGGCAAGGCCCTGTTCGAAACGCTTTTTGGCAATCCAACACCAGGGGCAGACCAGATCTGACCAGATATCTATCGTAATAATCGGCTTAAGGGTTTGCATATTGGCTCCTGAATACCCCATTAATGTCGTCTGGCGGTGCCTCTTTATGTGAGCACCGCAAATACCACCAGCTACGTGGCGTTAGTTGGCTTCCCAGGCGGGATAATCGGTGTAGCCTTTTTCCGGCGACCCCGTCACGCCGTAATACGTCGTGCGATCGCTTTCAGCCAGCGGCCAGCCGTTCTGCATTCTTTCGACCAGATCAGGGTTGGCGATGTACGGCACGCCAAACGCAACAAGATCCAGTTCGTCTGCCTCAAGTGCGGTTTCGGCAATCTCGCGGGTGAAGCCGCCGGCGGCAATAACGGTGCCCCCCAGAGTTTTACGGAACGCGGCTTTGAAACCGGCAGGTACCGGTGCCTGGGTATAAACAGGTTGATAATAGAGGTGCACATAAGCCAGCTCACGTTGGCCGAGGGCCGCAGCGATACTGGCCCAAATCTCTTCTTCACCTTCATAAGGCGCCAGGTCGTAAATCCGCCCGAACGGTGAAATGCGCAAGCCCACCTTATTGCTACCAATAGCCGCAGAGATGGCATCAACCGTTTCCAGCAGGAACCGCTGACGGTTTTCCACAGAGCCACCGTATTCATCAGTGCGAGGGTTCAGTTCACTGCTGAGGAACTGGTCGAAAATGAAGCCGTTCGCCGCCATGATTTCCACGCCGTCAAACCCGGCCTCCATTGCCAGACGCGCTGAATGGACAAAGTCAGCGGTAACGCGTCGAACTTCTGCGGTTTCCAGTGCACGCGGCTGGCTTGGAACGACAGGTCCCGGTTCGCCAGACTCGGTCAGTGCAAAGACGGTGGTGTTAACCGCTTGTACGGTACCGGCGGAAACTGGCGCGATGTTGCCCGGCTGAATTGAGGTATGAGACATCCGGCCCACATGCCACAACTGAGCAAAAATACGGCCGCCCTTCGCATGTACCGCATCGGTCACTTTGCGCCAGCCCTGAACGTGTGCAGCGTTGTAGATCCCCGGGGTATACAGATAGCCGCGCCCTTCTTCAGAAACAGGCATGCCTTCGGTGATAAGCAGCCCCGCAGAGGCGCGCTGGGCGTAGTAAAGTGCAACGACGTCATCCGGCACGTCGTTCATTGTGCGGGTGCGGGTCATCGGGGCCATGACCACGCGGTTTTTTAACTGCATGCCTGACAGATTGTAGGGGGTGAACAACTTACTCATCGTATACCTCGCAAGGCGAAAGTGAGAAAAGCCCCGCTGGGGCCGGAGTTAATACTTAGCGGGCCGGGGAGCTGACGATCGCTTCCTGATGCCGGTTAAGCGTATGGCTGCACTATACCTACCTACTAGTTGATTGGTCAATAGGTAAAAGAACAAATCATGCTGTCCTTTTGTCACCGGAGACAGGCACAGGGAATGCTGTGTAAGGTGAGCTCCCGTCGGTGAGATGGTCGTCATCCTGTGAAATCAGGGAATTACAAATATCATTATTGGGCGTTATGGAGCTAAGACTGGCCGGTTCAGGGCGGCGAGGAGTCTTTCTCTCCCCTTATCATTGGGATATTAATCACCCCGATGGAGAAGAGTAAATGTCCAAACTTCACCTTACTGTTATCAGTACATTATGCCTGGCGTTGTCGAGCCAGGTCGCTTTTTCAGCCAGTTTTACGCTGACAAGTCATGAGCTTGAAAAAAACCGTTTCCCCGCGGCTCAGACCCTGAGTTCACCTTATGGATTTGGGTGCAGCGGTGGAAACCTTGCCCCCTCTTTTAACTGGAGTGGCGCGCCGGCAGGAACTCAAAGCTTCGCTCTCAAAATTTATGATAGGGATGCGCCGACAGGCCTCGGTTGGATCCACTGGCAGGTGGTGAATATTCCCTCATCTCTTCACTCGTTACCGGCTGGGATAACGGCGGATAACAAAAATCTCCCGCAAGGGGCTCTTCAGACCCGGACTGATTTCGGTATCCCGGGTTATGGCGGCCCTTGCCCGCCGAAGGGTGAAACGCACCGTTATGAGATCACGCTGACGGCACTTCGTGTCGACAAACTTCCGGGAATAACGGCGGACTCGACGCCCGCCCTGGTCGGCTTTATGGCAAAAGCGAACTCACTGGGCGAAGCGCATCTTCAGATTACGCAGGGCCGCTAACCGCAGCCAGGTTGCCGATAGCCTGGCCGGAAACCCGGACCAGGCTGGGGCTGAATCCGAAGCGAGTTCGAAATCTGGCGGCGAACTTAGACGGATTTTCATAGCCGACTTCCAGGGATATGCGGGTGACTGAAAGATCGGTCACCTGCAAAAGTGTCAGGGCGCGGCACATGCGAATGTCAGTCACCAGATGGGTGAATGACGTATTTTCGGCATGCAGATGGCGTCTCAGGGTGGTGGCCGACATACCCAATTCAGCCGCCACCTGCGCAGTATTCCAGTCTTGTGATATGTCTGCTGCAACGAGTTTGCGGATTTTTATCGCCAGTCCGGTATGTTGTTTCAGCGCGAAGAAAATTCGGTATTCATCCAGCCAACTCAGCATCTCTTCCATACGCCTGGCCACGATACTTTCAGGTATGTTTTCAGTATCTGTAATGGCCTCCGCAGTGTGATAAAAGGCCTGGCGAAAACTGTTGCCTGGCTCTGCCATTTTATTTGCTTCGTTCATGCTCATACGTGGGGCATGCATGAAGCAGTAGTTTTGGACGAAATCGGCACAAAAACTCAGCCATGATGCTTCGTACGTACCCGTTAAAGGTGATGGTGTATTGATGATATCAAAAGAGTGCCCCTCCCCGATGACCACCGCGTCCCCCGCTTCCAGCGTTATCTCCTCTTGCGCCCAGCGGATTATTTTCCTGCCATGGCGGACCAGGATGATTGTGGGTTCATCTATAGTGATATGGCGCATCATCAGGGGCTGCGTATGCAGCACATGCGCTGTACTCCCCACATTAATACGACTGGATAATGTTCTTTCCATCATCGCCTTACGAAAAGGAATAGGCCTGCCCTGTAGGCCGACACTTTATGGATGGGCTTGCTTTTTTATAAAGTAATCCCGATTTTACAATACGTCAGTTTTCTCATTCAGATGGAGTGAAATATCATAATCCTCAGCACGCCGTCCACATAAGATGACGCTTATCCATTGATAAAACATGGCATTATCTTCGCTTAAGCACCTTTCTATCGATGATAGCTTTTTATGTTAATTAAACAAACCAACTAGTAGGTAGAATTACTATCAAGTTACATCCTGCAGGAGTGAATGATGCGTGAATTAACCCTTTACAATGAAGATAATTTTAGAGAAATCGAGAGGCATGAAGGGGTTGCGGTGGTGCGCTTCTCTGCCCCCTGGTGCCCACCTTGTCAGATGAGCGAAGACATTTTTAACCATTTTGCCGAGCAGATAGAAAGCGACGTCAAAGTCGGCAAAGTGAATGTGGATCTGGCACCGGTACTGACCACCAAATATGAAATTTGGGGACTGCCTTCCGTACTCATGTTCAAGGATGGGCAGTTGGTCCAGCGTATACCGGGTGTTAAATCGGCAGGGTTTTATCAGCAAGCATTGTCAGAGCTGAAAAAAGGGCAGTGATGCCATTTTATCTATGTTTAAAAAAGTCTCTTAGCGGTCTGATGCATCATCGGCAAGCGGTTACCCCTCGTTCAGAGTGATAACCGCTTTGTTATAAAATAACCGACCAGTCTGCTTAGCGTTATTTATTGCGTTGGAAGGCCGGCATCAACGCTTTGTTATGTTCGATCACTTCATCCAATGCATTTTCAAGCAGTTGACCGCTTTTGACTAGGGGATTAATAACCAAGGCACGCCATGCCGTATACCGATTACCACTGATGGCTGCCTCAATGGTCAATTGCTCAAAGCTTTTCATCAGTTGAATCAGACGAAGTACATCTTCCGGGAAAGGTTCGACATTCAGTGGTATAGGTCCTGAACGGGTGATCATTGAACTGACCTCAACCGCACAGTCATCCGGCAGGCCCGCAATCGCACCATCGTTTCGCGTATTGACATGCATGATGATGCGTTTGTCGTTATATATTGCGCTCATCAATTCACATGCCGCATCCGAATAGTACTGCCCTCCCCGACCTTCCAGCGCTTTCGGTTTCTCGGCGAGTTCCGGGTTTCGATAAATTTCGAATAGTTCTCTTTCGAGCTCCTTTACGATCTCACCACGAGTCCCTTCCCCTTGTGCTTCGCCAAGCTCCTGACGGTACATGTCGTCGCTCATGTAGTAATAACGCAGGTAGGGGCAAGGTATCATTCCCATATTCGCCAACAACCGATCCGGCCATTTGAAAGGAGGAATATTTTTAGGCACCAAAGGATCATTCCCCTCTGAAATCAGCTCAATAACCTGAGGCAGCTTATCCTTACCTTCATGAAAAATATGGCGCGCAAAAATGAAGTGATTAAGTCCCGCGACCTGCATGATAAATTCATTGATGTCACTGACACCTAAAGCACTGGCAATACCTTTTTGCATGATAACAGGCACATTGCACAGCCCTACGGTTTTGACTTTGCTGTATTTCAGTATCGCTTCAGTGACCATTCCCGACGGGTTGGTAAAGTTCAGCAACCAGGCATCCGGGCACAGTTGTTCCATTTCTTTCGCTATAGCCAATGCAATCGGGATAGTGCGGCATGCATTGGCAAACCCACCCAGCCCATTGGTTTCCTGACCGATCATGTCGTATTTCAGCGATATCCTTTCGTCGCTGATCCGTGCTTCCAGGCAGCCGGCCCTGAACTGAGAACAAACAAAATCGGCACCGAGCAGTGCTTCTGTGCGGTCAAGGGTTTCATAAACCGGTATATCCAGCCCATTTTTTTCCAGCATCCGTCGGGTGAGGCCAGCAATGATCGCCATTTTTTCACGGCCATCCTCAATATCAACCAGCCATAACTCGCGGATCGGAAATTCATTTTGACGCTTGATAATGCCTTCCATCAGTTCAGGTGTGTAGCTTGAACCCGCTCCAATAACCACTAACTTAAGACCCTTCATTAGATATTCCCCTCATCGTTGTTGTCAGGACGTCTGTTGGGCCAATTAAAGAGGACAAGGGGCTTAGTGGACAAACGATCAATTCCGGGGTATGCATTACTGTAAATAATGCATAAGAAAAATTAAGAAGGAAAATGATGAATGCTCGCTCAACAGAACATACTGGCACTATTGCATACGTTTGAAACGGCAGCACTGCATATGAGCTTTACTAAGGCGGCGACTACCCTCAATCTGACGCAAGGGGCCGTTAGCCAACGCATTCGTTCTCTTGAATCCATGCTCGGATTCAGGCTATTTATCAGAATGACCAGAAAGCTTCAGTTGACCGATGAAGGGGAGCGTTTACTTGGCGTACTCGCGTTTTCACTTAAACGCATCAGTGATGAAATAGAAGATATTCGCGTGCAGGGGCTGAGAGGAACCTTGTCTGTCGGCCTTCCACCTACCTTCGCTTTTCTCTGGCTGATGCCGCGCTTACCGGTATTTACCGAACGGTGGCCGGGGCTGAATATCAATTTCAGAGTGAGAGCCGGTCTGGTAGATTTTAATCTTGAACGGGTAGATGTCGCTATCTACTACAGTAATCTGAAATACCCCGATCTCTACTGCGAACGGTTATCTGAAGAGACGCTGGTTCCCGTCTGTATTCCATCTCTTGCAAAAAAAATCAGGCAAGCAAACCATTGGTTAGCTGAAGTCCCATTCATTCATACGTCTGAATCCGTTGACTCCCAGAATGTTTTTTCCGAATGGCGAGAATGGTGCAGGGAGTCTGGCAAAAACCTGCCTGTTGAAGATAATTTTTTGAGCTTCAACAATTGTCAGATGTCGATTGAAGCGGCACTCAATGGCGGCGGTATCATCATGGGCAGAAAACGACTCATTCGACATTACCTCGATGAGGGCCGACTGATTGCCCCTTTTGAAATAGAAATACCCGCCGGGCGAGGATATGACCTCATTATGCCACGAGAAAACCTTAACCGACCAGGCGTTCAGGCTTTGGCCGAATGGGTAAGAAATGTGTTTAACGAGGAATAAAGTCTGTTTTCGTTCTGATAAGTGGCAATGTAAGTCATATCAGACCTAATGCCAGAGAGCATGATGACAATGTCTGTCAGAAGTGAAAAAAGGGCAGTCATGCCCTTTTATATTTTCAACGCGATAACTATTGCGCTTTCAGTTGCTTAATCGCATCCAGCGTACGTGCGGAATAGACAACGGCAGCGCCTGCATTCAGGTTGATTGCCACACCCAGGGCTTCAGCAATTTCTTCTTCTGTGGCGCCAGCTTTAACGGCAGCTTCGGCATGGACGGCGATGCAACCATCACAGCGAGTCGTCACCGCACAAGCCAGTGCAATCAGTTCACGCACTTTCGCGCCCAGGAGGTTGGTCTTATTGCCGGCGTTGCCCAAAGCCATGACGCCTTTTAGTGTTTCCGGGGTCAACTTACCCAGATCACCAACACGTTGCATCACTTCTGAGCGGTATTCATTCCAATCTAACATGGGGTCATCTCCAGAATTATTTTCTTTTAACAATCATTAGGATCTGTTCAAGCGTATCGTTGAAAAGCTCAGGCTTATTAATCGCCCGGGAAACAACGCTTGCGCCCTCGCATAAATTCAAAATAAGCAGAGCCATTTTTGATGGCAGCAGGTCAGCAGTCAGCTCCCCTGCATCAACGCCACGGCTGACAATCTTGGTCAACCAGGCAATCTGCATATCGAAATATTCGGTCGCCTGTACTCTGATATTCGGTGGCAGATTGGCCATTTCCGAAGACAAAGCACAGCATAGCGGCATACGCGACGTGCGATAGCTTTCGATGAAAAGCTCTACATAGGCGGTAAGCATCTGCGCAACCGTATTCTCCGTCGCTTCAATCTGTTCAAATCGGTTTTTGGTATCGGTATGGGCCTGAATCACCACTTGTTCGCCCAAAACGTCTTTTGTTGGGAAGTGGTGATGAATACTGGCCTTGGTGATACCAATGCTCTTTGACAAATCAGCATAGCTGAATGCAGAGTAACCCCGTTCGCGCATCAGATGGTCCGCTTCATTCAGAAGCCTTTCTCGTGTCATGACTGACATATAATCCTCACAATTATAATCTACTAGTTGGTAGATATTATCTGCGCCTGTTGTTCCCTGCAAGGGGACATCAGTTCACAACAGCGATTTAACCTTCTCTGATAACGCGTTTTGGTCGGGGTTAATAGCCATCAGGTAGTAGGGAAATGACAGTGTTCAGGCATTTCCCTCTCTGAGGTTTACCTACACCAACCGGGTATCAATACTGACCGGGTTCGCCAACGTATCGTGGATCGGCGAACTTTCTGGCAGTGCACGAACCATTTCTTCAAGCTGTTCACGGCTGGCGGTCGGACTGGAGAGCTTAACGCCAACACGGATCGCTTTCGCCCCGTTGCGAACTTTTTCGTCAAGACCCAGGAAACCGTTCAGATTAATGTCGAAGTTCAGGTCAAGTTCAATACCATCAAGCTCAATGCCCTTTTCTGCCGCCATCACAGTCAGAGTCGCGGTATAACAGCCGGCAAGTGCCTGCAAAATGTACTCAGCTGGGCCCATACCGCTATCAGTACCCGATAAATCAGCAGGTTCATCGCCAACATTAGCAAATTTTCCGGAGCGACTGGTATCAACCTGGCCGTTCTGGATAGTCGCATGAGTTTCCACACGGACGGATACCCCACCGTTGGATTTACTCTTCATGTTAAAGGTGAGATTGCCCAGCTCTGGCTGCTGGCGAATAGCTTCTCGTGTACCGCGAATAACATTAGCGTCAGCAAAAGGTTTTTTTGAATTAGTCATGACAACTCCTGAAGTGTCGAGTGATCTCAAAGATAAGGTTGGTGCCAAACGCAATCAACCTACTAGATGGTAGATTACTTTAAGATTGAGGTGTTGTCTACCACTATGGGGGCAACTTCTTAAGATAGAGCTACAAACAGGGACGTAAACGCTGCGATATCTACATTATGCGATGTATCGTGCTGACGTCCGAGTTCGGCATCTTGCTAAGCATCTTAATCGCTTGTGAGCTATGACCTCCTGACGGCATAGAATCTATGCATCTTTAACAGTACCCAAGTATAGAAGCATAGTTTTCAGTAATTATTGAGTATGAAGGACTGATCAAAAGAAACAATATAGGCAATCATCATAAAAGTTATTTCTCTCGTACTAAATAACCGTTATAGACTGAAATCACAGAACGATTGACCGAAGTGAAATCAACATTCAGCAATTCAATTAGCGGGGGAGCGACCATATGGAAATCCACAACCGGACTCCAAATGTATATGACTTGCTTGAAATAAACAAAATCCTACTTTCAACTTCAAATAATGGTGAGTCATTTGAGAAAGACTTACATCTCAATGGATTCATAGAAAAACCATGGGGATATGAGTATAGAGTTTATTGTGATTCTATTTTTGATGTATGGCGCCTTCATATATCAAAGAATCAATCCACGTCAATGCATTGTCATATACTCAAAGACACCGTCCTTATATGCCTACATGGTGATGGCGAGACCAGATTTCTTGATGGTACACATCAGGCGTTAAAATCTGGGGACAGCATATATATTGCAAAAGGTGTATTCCATCAGACTATTTCGGGAAAATCAGGCATCGAATTAATCGAAGTTGAAAATCCAAGAAACAAATTCGACTTACTCAGACTTAAAGATAATTATGGCCGGCAAAATATGGCATATGAAAAGAAATCACAGGAACATGATCTTTTACCTCCTTTGCAACAGATAGCTGCAGGCACATTGATCAGAGAACATGACCTACACAAATTAGCATACTTTTCCGTCAAAAATCTTGATAGAAAAATGTTGAATGACGAGGATGATTTTATTTTTATTTCATTAGATGTAAAAAGCCATCTAATGGGAAAGATTCATATCCTACGAGCTAAAGATGCCATCTCAGAAATGTACTGTGGTCAGAATGTATTTTTAATTAACGTCCCGTAACGCAATAAGAAGGAAAATAACATGTCTAATCCGACACGAGTAGTGATAATCACTGGTCCAGGTTTTCAGGATCACGATGTAGTTTATACTTACTATCGTTCTAAAGAGGAAGGATACGATATATCTATTGCAACAAAGGATGGAAGTGCAGTGACAGGGAAATATGGCATCACTGTTCCTATGGATAAAAGATCCAAAGACAATATTAATTTTGATCAACTCAACGCCACTGATTTTGATGCTGTTATTCTCACTGGCGGTCATGAAGCGCCTGATAGAGTTCGCCAAGATCAGAGAGTTAAAGATTTTCTAAAGCAGATGGTAATACAGGGGAAAGTTGTGGCTGGGCTCTGCCATGGTCCCTGGATTATGATTTCTGCCGGTATTCTAAGAGACAAACTCACCTGCGCTTATGTTGGTCTGAAAGACGATATGGTTAATTCCGGCGCCAATGTAATTGAAGCAGATGTAGTTGTCGACGGGAATATCATAACTTGCTCCTATTATGCTGAATGTGGAAAATTTATGCGTCAGACATTCGATGCAATAGATAGATGGAAGCGCGGCGAAACTCTTAAAGAACCGCTGGTGGTATAATTCGATGTTAATAGCAATGGATTTCGACGGGGTCGTGGTTGATGGAGTAGACGAATGCATGCTAATTACATGGAATGTATTACATGACAGACCTCTCAGTGATTTTAACCAAGATGTACTTCAAAACATCCCACGCCTGATGGCTAAACGATTCAGGAAATTAAGGAATTTTGTACGCCATGACGGTCACTTTATTGCCTCATTCACTGAATTTGGTAATGAAGCTATAGATAATGACAGATTCACTGCTATATATGAATCAATTCCAACTGAAGATAAGAAAATATTCAGGGATAAGTTCATCCATTATAGGAAGCTGGCAAGAAGTCTCTACCCTGATTTTTGGGCTGAACTACACCGTCCGCTATTGGATGTTTCAAATTTATTTGAAACAGCTAATGATATCTATATTGTATCAGGAAAGGATGAAGAGTCTATATTATACATTCTAAGTAAATATGGTTTAAACATACCCGCGAATAAAATATATGGGAGGATGACTGACAAAAACAAGACTCTTACCTTGCTAAAATCAATAGCCTTCGATAAAAACGAGGATATTCTATTTATTGATGACAATATCCAAAATGTTATTGATGCATTAGATCATGGCATTCAATCATTTTGGGCTAATTGGGGATACAACATCCCTGAGCATAAATTAATGGCACTTCAAAAAGGAATTAATGAATTAGATACCGAGGATCTCTTGAAATTAGTCAAGAAACCCTCTTAACGCAATATTATTTCAATTTTTTCTGTATGAGGAGTAATAACTCATGGCGAAAGAAATACTATGTGGTTTTGGAGTGGGTGTAGATGCCGTTGCAGGCTGGCTATCTTCTTATGGGGGAGAAGATTCTCCAAGCGATATATCTCGCGGTATGTTCGCTGGCGAAGTAGGTACTCCACGTCTTCTGAATCTATTTGACCAGTTTAATATCCCCACCACCTGGTTTATGCCTGGTCATTCCATCGAAACCTTTCCTCGGCAAATGGAAGCAGTTGTCAATGCTGGACATGAGGTAGGGGTTCATAATTACAGTCATGAAAACCCAATATCTATGTCGCCTGACCAAGAAAGAGAAGTCCTTCTAAAAGGCATTGACATGGTCACAAAATTAACAGGGAAGAGACCTACTGGGTATGTCGCTCCATGGTGGGAATTTTCTCCTGTAACCACAGATCTTCTATTAGAAAATGGCATCAAATATGACCATTCACTAATGCATCATGATCATCAGCCTTATTATGTCAGGAAAGGTGATTCCTGGACCAAGATAGATTATTCCAAGACACCGACCGAATGGATGAAACCGCTGGTACGCGGAGAAGAGACGGACCTTATTGAATTACCCGCCAGTTGGACAATCGACGATATTCCTCCTTTCATGTTCATGAAAACAAAACCCAACAGCCAAGGTTTCATGAATCCCAGGGACATCGAACAGTTGTGGAGAGATCAATTCGATTGGGTCTACCGTGAGCATGAATATGCGATCTTTACTTTTACGATTCACCCGGACGTATCTGGACGCCCGCACGTGTTAATGATGCTCGAACGCCTCTTAACTCATATGCTTGGTCATCCAGGGGTGAAATTCCTAAAATTGAATGACATTGCAGATGACTTTGCCAAGCGATCTCCACGGATAAAATAATGACACGGCAGCCGATAAGGCTGCCTGTTTTATGTATCTCAAACCATAAATCCGCTATTTTTTGATAGTTCGAGAATTCTGTCTCTTATTCCTGAAACGAGTGGGTTACGTAATGAGCTATCAATCCATACCAAATAGATTGAATTTATAGGGAGTCTCTCATGGACATTCACTTCAACGATCTGACCTCCTGCTATGCTTTGGGCGCATAAATACTCAGGCATCACAGTCCAACCAATATTTTCTCGGATCATTCTTTCTAAAATCCGCAAATCCGGTACAGTAATAGACGGACGAAGCAGTGCAAAAAATCGCGAAGAATCCTGGAAAACTTCCCTTATCAAGGGTAACTGTTCATCGTAAGCTATTAGAGGAAGCTTCGACAGCGTATCAATCACGTCCTCATTTTCTTTGAAGTTGTCTGCTATGAGTGACGCTACCACAACTATTAACTTTTCCATTCCAATTTCAGCATATCCAAATTTTTGTTTATCCGGCATAGAAGTTGTGAAACCTAGTTGACAACTTCCGTCCAGAAGACAGCTGTATATGCGCTTCCTATTTCCTGTCAAAACTTTAAATTTAATACCTTCATTGAATAATATTTTCACCAAGTACGGTAATTTTGACCACATTAATTCTGCTGGCCCGATGAAAGATACTGTCCCCGAGGACTTTCTTGTACGTGATCTAAGCATCGACAACTTCAGTTCAATCGTTTCTAAATCTGAAGCCACCAATCTCGCCAATTCCTCCCCATCCACTGTAGCCACCACACCATGTGAACGACGAGTAAAGAGAACACACCCGGTAAAAGCCTCAAGTGAATGAATGTGGGCAGACATTGCAGGCTGGCTTATGCCCAACCGCATTGCCGCTTTTGAAATCGAACCAGCTTTGTATACTTCAACAAAACTTCGTAACTGAACCAGATAGCTCATACTGCGCATCCTTAAGAGCCTGAAGCTCTCCGATTACGACATAAAATCGAAAGCCTGCACAGTATTATGTTATAAACATGTTCCGTTAATGCTTCTATACATATTAACTTATTTTAACAATTAAAGGATTTTATAGGGCAAGGATAGAACATATCAAGATAACCCATTGATATACCTATATTTTACGTGCGTTATACTGGTTGGCATTAAGGTTTCAAGCATGCCATGAGATTCGGATTGGCGTGTTGTCTTCTATTACATACTCTGGGGAGTGATAGTCGCTAAACCTTTAAATTGACTAAACAATCATTGTATTTTTATCTATTAACGTTGACGACCTCAACTCAAATCGAGTTATCACAAATTCCGTTGGTCAGTGAAGCGGTTAGCTTCTTTTAGACCGGTTCGGACTACCTCTCGGAACATTAATCATCATCCCATGGTGCCCGTTTCCATTTTTCAGTCATGAAATCAATAAATACACTTAGCCTACGGGGTATTGGTTCTCGCCGCGCCCGGACAACACTGATCTGAGATGTGTTTGCTTCCCAATCAGGCAGAACTCGGCAAAGTTTCCCAGCTCTCAATTCATCATGAATATCCCAAGTTTCTCGAAGAGATATGCCAAGCCCCGCCAAACTCCAGGCATGCAATACGTCTCCGTTGTCACTGATAAGGTTGCCAGTAACGCTGATGCTTCTTTCATGACCGGCTTTACGTAACGTCCATGAATTGTGTAAAAAACCCGGGTAAGCGAATACTAAGCAGTTGTGATTTAAAAGATCTTCTGGTCGCTCAATGGGTGGATGATTCTTCAGATATTCGGACGATGCGATGAGAATACGTCTATTATTTGCTATTTTTCTGGCCAGAAGGCGAGAATCAGCCAGATCCCCCATACGAATAGCCAGATCGAAATCACCACTGTAAAGATCCTGGATTTGGTCAGATAACCTTAAATCAAAGCCCACCCTCGGATGTACTTGGCAGAATGCAGCGATCGCAGGAGCAACATATTTTCGGCCAAACGGTGCGGGCGCAGTCAAACGAATATTTCCGCTTAACTCCTCACTATCCCCTCGGGAAAGTTCCTTCATCTCATCCAGAACGGCCAACGCTACGCGAGCCCTCTCAGCTATAGCTCTGCCCTCGTCTGTAATACGTAGATTACGGGTGTTTCTTTCAAAAAGTGTAGTGCCAAGTGCAGTTTCCAGCCTGGCTATCTGCTTGCTCACCATCTTGGGGAGTATCTGTAGGTCTCGTGCTGCGGCAGAGAAATTGTTTCTGTCGACGACGTGTAAAAACACTTCAAGGTCGTCATTTCTCAAGTTTATTTTGTTCATTTTGGGGTAAGTGTTTGTCCGTTTAGGTCTATTTAAAGGATAAATAGATTGTTCCACAATAAGACTCAATATGACAAGTCTGTTATGTCGCATGCAGTCAGAAGAATTTTGCTTTAAGTCCCCCCATATAGAGGAAGTTAAAATGCCCAAACGTATCCTGTTTGTATTGACCAGCCATGACCGTAAAGGTCAAGCCGAGAGTAAAGATGCCGCACCCAGTGGTTTCTATCTTTCTGAGGTGTCTCACCCCTACGATGTACTCACAAAAGAAGGATATGAAATTGATTTCGTGAGTCCCAAGGGAGGCAAGACACATGTTGACGGTTTAGACCTCAGCGATCCGGTTAACGCCTCCTTTTGGAATAATGATTCCTTACGCGAGGCAACTAAAACCACATTAAAACCCTCGCAGATTGATCCTGACGTCTATGACGCCGTCTACTATGCAGGAGGGCATGCGACGATGTGGGATCTCCCTGACAATATAGAGTTGGCGGGTGTTTCATCACGAATTTATGAAAAGGGTGGCGTTGTCGCTGCGGTTTGTCATGGCCCCGCCGGATTGGTGAATATTCGGCTTTCCGATAATGAATATCTGGTTGCGGGCAAAAAGGTGTCAGCTTTTACCAACGATGAAGAACGTGCTGTAGGGTTGTACGACATTGTTCCATTCTTACTTGAAGACACGCTGAAGCAAAGAGGTGCTGAGCATCTTGCAGCCGCAAATTTTCAGCCACAGGTGATTGTCAGCGAGAGATTAGTGACCGGACAGAATCCCGCTTCCGCAAAAGGAGTCGCTGAGGCAATGCTGCCTTTGTTGGCTTCTATTGAAAATAGAAGAGCCTGAGTTATGAAAGAACGCATGCCTTTTGTTATATATGTCTTTGCACTCTGCGCTTTTGCTTTGGGATTCACTGAATTTGTCACGATCGGCTTAGTTTCCAGGATATCAGCTGATCTAAACGTCAGTGTCAGTCATGTAGGTACAGCGGTGACAGCCTACGCCCTCGGTGCCGTAATTGGTGCTCCGGGATTAACTGCGTTGGCAACACGATGGCCTCGTAAAAGATTATTACTTGTTGCTATGGGCCTGTTTACAGTTGGCAATGGTATCGTCGGTGCATCTGAGTCCCTAACGCCTATGTTGATTGCACGATTTGCTTCCGGTTTAGGGCACGGAGTGTTTCTTGCTGTTGCTTCAAGTGTGGCAACCCAACTAGCTGGGCGACATCGTGCCGGCGCCGCTGTTTCGGTCGTTTTTGGCGGTCTTACAATTGCGTTGGCATTAGGCGTACCACTTGGTACCTACATCGGTAGTCTGTTGAGTTGGCAGTCTATATTCATGGCAGTAACGGCAAGTGGAGCGATCGGTTTCATTGGATTGGCAATGCTGATGCCCACGGATCAAAATGATCCCTCCTTGCAAGCAAATGCCATGGACGGTTTAAAAGCCATGTTCAACCCACTACTGCTTGCGGGAGCAGGAATTACAGTTTTGGCCTATGCAGGATCTTTTGCCCTGTATACGTATATTTCCCCGATTCTACTTCAGGTAACGCATGTAGACGAGCGTACGAGTAGTTTGCTTATGTTGGTCTACGGCGTGATGGCCGCTATCGGAAATGTCTGGGGTGGCCGCCTGACTGACAAGCAAGGTGCAGACCGTGCCGTGATGACAATTCTTATTGGTCTGGCGATCGTCCTCTTTGCTATGTGGTTCTCTGTCTCATCCTTAATGTTAATGGCACTGTTTATTGGGTTGCTTGGAGCATTGACATACGCAGCGGTCCCCTCAATGCAAGCAAGAGTGATAGGGCTATCTCACATACATGCACCTGAAGCTCCAGCTGTGGCAGCAGGACTGAATATTGCCGGTTTTAACGGAGGAATTGCATTAGGGTCGCTATTGGGGGGTGTAGCACTGGATGTTACTGGTCTTACAAGCCCTGCCTGGGTTGGAGGCGGAGTAGTAATCGTTGGTATTTTGTGGATGTTATTACAAATAAATTCTAATAAAAGACGCACCACCTCCGATTACTCCTGATAGTACACATAGCATTTAAAATGGCTCAGTGAATACCAAATCACTGAGCCATTTTATTTTACCTCTTTGAAAAATGTCACAACCAAACATAGGTTATTTTTATTTTATAAAATCAGCCCATATCATTCTGATCTATTTCATATCAATCAGAATTTTAAACATCTTTCAAAAACACAGCGAAATTCATCAGCAATATCATTGTGTGAAAGGAGATGTATTATGTCAGAAAATCCTACTTGCCTAAACATTAGAGATGGAATTCCAGACTGGATAACTATCAGGGAGGCGGTAAGACTTCTCAATGCATTGAATGGGTGTAAAATAAGAAAAAGTGATTTTTATCGATTTGCTCTACAAGGGAAAATTCGGTTTTCAATTTATTTTCAATCCCCAGTAATATTGAGGAAAATTAAATCACGAAATAATAAATTAAAGCTAAGACCAATAAAAAGTTCGTCAACGATGAAATCATTCATGCTTGCCGAAAGTTCCTTTGTCAGCGAAAACAATTTAACTTTCAGTACTGAAGGAAGATATATCCACCCTGTACAAAGAGTCATTGACACAACATTGCTCGGCTATGAATATGTCCTTATACAGCGTTTACTTGCACATTCATTAAAGATACCATCACCTGTAACAGGAGCAAAGTCGAATAATTATGGCATTACCGTTTGTTTATTGGGGGAAACGTTTCAACTTTTCGAAAAGATGACATGGCATGAAAGAATCGAACGACACGTAAAAAGGCCACCTAAAGATATTTCATCAGATGATTACGAAGATATAATATTAAACGCTACAAAGAAAGATTCGCATAAATATTATTTTCCTATGCATGAATTACCGAGTGATGCCTGCTTTGTCCTCAGAAAAAGTGAACTTGATAAGTTGATCAACAAATCGATCGAAAAAGAAATACTTCAACCGTCTCCAACTCGGATATCCACCCCTCTATCACGCCTCTTCTGGCTTGCCTGTAAAAATAATGAAACTATCAGTCCGTTAATCATGCAACCGTATAAACTATTGTCCATTTTTGAACAATGGGCATCTGAGGAAGGCATTACCGATCGATTCAGTGGCGACACGCTCAAGACTGCGCTTGAGCGCGGCTCGCCCCCTTCCCTGCCAACACAAAAGTAAGATGATGCCCTTCGCTATGAAAACCCGTATTAAGGATTGTCTTTTCCGTAATACGGGCTCATCAGCTTTCTCCACACCACTATTTTGTGTTGTCTTGTGTTCTCCCGGCTAGCGCTATATCTGCCACAGGAGAATACCGTGACATCTCATCAGTTATTACGTCTGAAACAGGTTGAAGAAAAAACTGGCCTGAAGCGCTCTCAAATCTATCTGTATATGAAAGACGGTACCTTCCCCCGCTCAATCAAGATTGGCCCGGCCAGTGTCGCCTGGCTCGAATCGGAAATTGACGAATGGATCAATATTAAATTAGTCCGCCGCTCAATAGGCTGAAGGGAGAAAATACCATGATTATCACATCACTTAATTACGCCGTATTATCCGATGCCCTGCATGCATTGAAGGAGGGCAACATTCGTCACTGTGAATCGCTAGGATTCACTTTCGACGAAATGAATGCCCTCAACCAATTATCACTAGACGAGCTGTTTATCCTCAGTCGGGAGTCTGCACAGTTTTTGGCTGTGACGGTTCATCACGACGCATTACACCTGCTTCTGGCTAAATCCCGTGAGGAGGCTCTGCAGCAGCAACGTATCAATCATGCCATCCGGCTCGGCGGGTCAATTGCGCTACTCAACAAGTATTTTGGCCTCACCTCCAACGAAGTTTGCCTTCGCCGCCGGTTACTGGGCGTCCGTGTGCCTTATGGCCGGACGCCAGAGCCGGACGAAGATACGGATGCGGCCATCTGGCGGCAATGGCAACAATGCCGGGTGGCCAACCTGGAATCGACCGATGCACTGGCCGCCATGATGCAGGTAACGCAAACCCTGCTGCCGAAAGTCGAAGGGTTGTCACTGACCATCGTCTGGAAGCGTATCGCACTTTGCGAACAGGAGGCGTCAGACCGGAGGGCCACACATGCCAGATGAGATTGACCGCGATCAGGAATTTAATGAGCAACGACTGGAAGAGATGATTGAACAGAGTCGTTTTAAGCCAGGGTCTACGCCATCATTATTCCATTGTCGTGTATGCGGTAAGCCCATTCCTGAAAAGCGACGGCTGGCACTGCCGGGCATAACCACCTGCACGGAATGTCAGGAAAGACTTGAACGCCGAAGACGTTAATAATGGTCACAGAGACATGCAGGAATATTTTTCCTGCATGTCTCTATCATTAACTATAAATCCACAGTTGTCTTTATTAGATATTTCACTTCCTTTTATTTACCCCAAAGCTTATCCCCTTCTACCGCTAATTTATCTCTCTCATTTTAACTTTGAATTTATCGTTTATATACCGCCCTGGATATCTGATCATGGAAACGTCATTACATATTAGTTACCCGTATTGACGTTAATTCTCTTGGAACGGGTATTGTTCTTTAAAAATAAGGTTCGGGCTGTCACATAACCACAATTCAGGGTGCCGCTGAATGTTCTCGCTGACCCGTTCAAACCGGAATGCAGAATTGGGATGTGACATTTATTTAACTCATCGTTGTTTTTAGTAGGGGAGGCCTCATGCGAAAACCCATTTATCACGTATTTGTCACCCAAGAAAGTCAACCCGATGCACAGGGCGAAATAAACACGTATTGGACCAGGGTTGGCGTGGCGTTTGCTCATAACGGTAAGTCTGGCCTGAATATCATGCTGACACCCGGTATTGCTGTCTCCGGCAAGCTGGTGCTGCTTGAACCCAGAGAAGATAGCGGCATTTCGCAGGATACCGCCTCTGCTTAATCAGCTTTTGACCTTCCTCCGGCAGGGGCTTGGTATACACCCGCCGGGCTGACTGTTAAGAGGCCACCATGCTTTCCACCACGGTATTTCTGGCGGCGGCCATGCAGTGCGCCGCCAGCGTTCACCCGTCGACGGCACTTGATGTGGCGCGGGTCGAATCCGGTTTGAATCCGTATGCCATCGCTGAAATCCTGCCCGGTGGCAAAGGCGTGATTTCACATTTCCCCGCCAGCAGGAATGAGGCCGTCAGCCTCACCGGGCGGCTGGCGGCACAGGGCCGACGCTATTCGGTCGGGCTGATGCAAATCACCAGCACCAATTTCGGTCACTTCGGCGTGACCGCCCGCGACCTTCTTGACCCCTGTACCAACCTGTCCGTCTTCGAGCACATCCTCAGCGACTGCTACCGCCGCGGCGGTTCCCTCAAGCGTGCGCTCAGTTGCTACTACTCCGGAAATTTCACGACCGGCCAACAGCCGGAATCTGCGTTTAACCAGACCAGCTACATCCAGCGCATCGGCTACGCCGTACCGTCAACGCGGGAAGACCGGCAGCGACCTCTCACTGAGAAGGCCCTGCCGGCAATCCGTTACCCCACCGCCGTCTTGCGTGGTGAGCTTACCGATAACGCCACGCCAGTTCTGACATCCCTGCGCTACCCCAACGCCGTGATACGCGGCGCGTTACCCATTCCCGGCCCCCAGGAGGAACAATGATGAAACGAAAACAGACTGACTGGCCCGTCCTCTCTTCCTTGTTAATGGCAAGCCCGGTGCTGGCAGCAGACAGCGGATTTAATAAAGCCAATGAGACGCTGAGTAACACCTCCACCGGCCTGCTCGGACTGGCCGCCGTCACCATCACGCTGGCCACCATGTGGGTGGGATACAAAGTCTTGTTTGACGGCAAGAGCCTCCATGACATGCGCAACGTCATCATTGGCGCCATCCTTATCGTCGGTGCGTCAGGTTTCGGTGCCTACTGGGCGTCATAAGGGAGGTAACGATGGCTACGCTGAACAAAGCGCTGACGCGACCTGCCGCCATAGCCGGCATTCCCCTCGTGCCGTTCGTGATGGTCAGCGGGGCCATTGTCCTGCTGGCGGTCTATGTCAGCTATTACCTGATATTACTGCTTATTCCCGCCTGGCTGGAGATGAAGGCAAAGGCCAGAACCGATATTCACTATTTCGGGCTGCTCTGGCTGGCCTTTAAAACCCGTGGCCGGTTTGGCACCAATAAACATTTTGGTGCCAATGCCCTGCTGGCAAACCGCTATGACGCCGTCGACGTCTCGGAGTTTATTGAAAAAATGAAGTTAAACGAGCGCGTTACGCTGGATAAATACATTCCGTATTCCTCCCATATTCACCCGCACGTCATCAGAAACCGCCAGGGTGATTTGGTTGCCAGCTGGGAGCTGGAGGGCACCGTTTTTGAATGCGAGGACGAACATCATCTGACGTTAATGGCGACGCATCTCAATAACGTGATTCGCGCATATGAAGGCCTGCCGGTCACGTTCTATCTTCACCGTATCCGGGAGAAATACCACGATGCCTTTGACGCGAATTCAGGCATTCCCTTTTCTGATGAAGTGACCCGGCGGTATTACCAGCCGATCAGCGAAAAACCGTTCTGGCGGCACCGGCTGTTTTTCACCCTCTGCTACGCGCCCTTCTCTCCGCTGGAGAAAAAGGCCATGAAGGCGCAGCCGTCCGGTAAACGCAAAGCGGCGCTGGATGATGCTCTGAAAGTGATGCTGGAATACCGGGAGGCACTGGCTTCCGCGCTGTCCCGCTATACGGCGACGCCGCTGGGGATGTATGAAGACAACGGGCGGGTGTATTCCGCCCAGCTGTCCTTTTATCACCGTCTGCTCACCGGCCAGTGGCAAAAGGTGGCGGTCACGCGTGCGCCGTTTTATGAAACATTAAGCACGCCGGATGTCTTTTTTACCACCGACACCGCCGAGTGCCAGACCGTCGGCGGCTCCCGTTTTTTCCGCAGTCTGGAAATCAAAGATTATTCGCCGGAGACCGCGACCGGCCTGCTGGACGCGCTGCTGTATGCCGAAAGCGAGTATGTGCTGACGCAATCCTTCACCTGCATGGCCCGCGATGAGGCGCAGAAGCATATTCGCCTGGCGGAAAAGCGCCTGAATTCGGCGGATGATGACGCTATTTCGCAGCGTGAAGAGCTGATTGTGTTGCGTGACCTGCTCCAGTCCGGGCATGTCTCGTGCGGGAAATACCACTTCTCCCTGCTGGTATCTTCAGACAGCCCCGAGCAGGTGGTGAAGGATGCCAACGCGCTGGCGCAGCCCTTCGCCGACCTCGGCATCATGACGACGCTGTCCACGCTGTCGCTGCCCGCCGCGTACCTGGCGCAACTGCCGGGGGTGTATACGCTGCGCCCCCGTCTGGTGGCCGTCAGCAGCCAGAACTTTGCCGACCTGGCGAGCCTGCACAACTTTCATCCCCACAAGCGGAGCGGTAATCCCTGGGGTGACGCCATCGCCATCCTGACATCCCCCGGCGGCAGCGGGTATTACCTGAACCTGCACGACAGCCAGAGCGGGCGGGATGACTTCAACGAAAAAACGCCGGGTAATACAGCGATTATCGGTAAAACCGGCTCAGGGAAAACGATGCTGATGACCGTCATGCAGCAACTGATGCAGAAGTACCGCAATCCGGCGACGTTCTCCGCCTCAGCCACAATCCAGCGGTTCACAACGGTGTATTTCGACAAGGACCGGGCGGCGGAGATGGCAATACGCCAGATGGGCGGACGCTACTTCCGTATCCGTACCGGCACTCCCACCGGGTTTAACCCGTTTTCGCTTGCCCCAACCCGGCGGAATATCAGCTTTATCAAACGACTGGTGCGCATGCTGTGCCGCCGCAACGGCAAGCCGCTCGATCCGCGCGATGAGGAGCGGATCAGTGCCGCCGTAGATACCATTATGCTCGACTACCCGCCCGAATACCGCAAGTTCGGTATCACCCGGCTGCTGGAAGTCCTGCCGGAGCCGCCAACCCCCGACGCCCGCATCAACGGGCTGCGTATTCGCCTTAAACAGTGGGCGCAGGGGGGCGAGTTCGGCTGGGTATTCGACAATGAGGAGGACACCTTCAACATCGGCCACGTTGATAACGTGGGTATCGACGGTACGGAATTTCTCGATGATGAAGATATTCGCGGCCCCATCACGTTTTATCTGCTTTACCGCGTCACCGGCCTGCTGGATGGTCGCCGGCTGGTGATGTTCATGGACGAATTCTGGAAATGGCTGGCCGATGTCGAATTTTCCCGCTTCTCGCTCAATATGCTGAAAGTGATCCGCAAGCTGAACGGCATCTTCGTCCCCGCCACCCAGTCACCTGACGAAATCGTCAAGCACCCGATTGCCCCGGCGATTATTGAGCAGTGCAGCACGCAGATTTTTCTCGCCAACCCGAAGGCCAGCCGGGCGGATTACGTGGAAAAGATGAAAGTGCCTGAAAGCGTGTACGACATCGTCAGAAACCTCGATCCGGGTGAGCGCTACATGGTAGTCCTGAAGACGCCGTTACGCGCAGGTGAAACCCGGCCTTTTGTGGCGATGGCGAAAATGGATTTAGCGGGCCTCGGGAAACTCACCAAAATACTGAGCGGCAGCGAAGACAACCTGAAACTGTTCGACACCCTGTATCAGGAAGGAATGCAGCCTGATGACTGGAAAGCCGCCTTCCTTGAACAAGCTCTGTAATATTCATGACGGAGGTAATGAAAATGCGGTTCAGAGATATCATACTGACATTATCGTTGTTTATTTCCACCCGGGCGTTAAGTGCCGGAATACCGGTATTCGACGCCGTACAGAATACCGAATCCATGAATCAGTGGATCCAGAAACTCCAGCAGTGGCAGGAAACCGTTACCCATTACAGAAGTGAACTTGATGCCTACAAGCAGCAATTAGCCACAGCAACGGGCGTGCGGGACGTTCAGGCATTTCTCCGCGAGGCCAAAAGTCTGAAAACCGATATTGATAATCTTCGTCAAAACGGTATTTCACTGGATGACCTGCTGAGCAACCAAAGCGGGTCATATTCGTCTGAACTGAATAGCCTGTATAACAAATATAAAACGTTCGATACCTGTAACCCGTCCAGCGCTTCACAGCGCTATCTGGACAGCTGCAAACAGAGGATCCTGAATCAGGCTGTAGCAATAGAAAATACGTCCGAGGTTGAAAACAAGATCACGGGCACGCTCGACGATATATCAGATTTATCAGACCGTATTGCTAATGCGCAGGATTCGAAAGAGTCACAGGACCTGGCTAACGCCATCGCGGCCAAAAGCGTACAATTGAATGCGCTCACCAGCCAGTGGGAAATGTCAGTCAAACAGGCAGAGCAACGTTCCACCATGCTGACTCAGCAGCGGCAAAAGGCTTTCAATGAGCAGCAACTCGCCGCACCTGTTCCTGATTTTAATGATTGAGAGGGCAAACATGAAAACATCAATTTTGTTGATTCCAATTATTTCAGGATTCTTATTACTGACAGGATGTGATAACCCGAAATCAACGCAATGGTATAAAGAGCACCAGGATGAAATGAATATCCGTTATAAGACGTGCGAATCATCCGGTGATGATTCCCAAGATTGTAAAAACGTACGTGAGGCACGATTTGAACTCCGTCAGGGGAAAGCAAAGGTTCCCGACTTAAATTAACGAGGTGACCTATGTCAGCTGGTATGTTTGTTGGAATGAACAACACTATCACTGGCGGTTTAAATGCCGTACTACAGGGACAAACTTCCGTGTACGGCAATATGATCAGTGTTATCGCCGTCAGTTCATTTACATTATTTATCACTTATCGTGGGTATCAGACTCTGGCAGGAAAACTTCAAACCCCGATAGAAGATGTCGTATGGGATGTCGGACGAATGTTGTTGATCATGACGTTCGTTTTAAATCTTGGCAGTTGGCTGGATTTAGCCATCTCGGCCATTAATGGATTAAAAGATGGTGTCAGCGGCGACGATAATGTCTGGGCATTGCTCGATACCGTATGGGAAAAAGCACAGACAATCGGACAAAAACTTTATCAAAATGATGATTCCAACTATGTAAAACTTAACGGAGGGATTGCTGAAATTCTGGTCTGGGGAGGCGCTATCGTTACCCTGCTATTCGGCTCGACCGTTAACCTTTTAGCCGAAATCACAATAGTATTAATGACCACTACCTCGCCGATTTTTATTTTCTGCCTGCTGTATAGATTCCTAACCTCCATGTTCAATAACTGGTTGAAAACTATATTTACCGTTATTCTGACGATTATGTTTTCAGCATTGTCAATCAGGATCGTGATTAATTATCTGAACGGAATATTGGATAAGGCGGTCAGTTTCGCGGATAACGCCAATATCATCACGCTCGGCGTTCAGTGCTGTGTCGCCGGTGTTATTTCAGGCGTCATCATCTACTTCTCGGCAAAAGTTGCCAGCGCATTAGGCGGTGCCGCTGTACAGGCCGTGTTACAGGGTGCAGCCATGAGTGGACTGCGCGGGCTGGCCAGCCAATCTGCCGACGTCGCCAGACCCGGCATAAAGACCGGGGGCAGACAGACCGCCAAAGGTGGCATGGCAGCAGCCGCGACAACCGGCAGGTTCATTGCCGCAGGGGCAGGCAAAGCCGTGAGCGCCTGGCAGAAACGTGCCACCGCCATCGAAAGCATGAAACGCCAGAATCAGCAGCGTCACCGTTAATCCTCCCGACCGCTAATTTCTTTTCTCCGTCACGCCGTGGCCTCTGCCAGCGGTGCGGCCTTCCTGCATTTATCCGATAAGAGGCTTCCATGAAATTCAGCATCTTGCTTCTGATGCTGTGCGCGCTTACGGGCTGCGCGCAGCATCAGGGCGACCTCCCGCCGGTGTCCGGCGATCCCCAGCCGGTTAATTCCCCCGCCATAATTCAGGAGCTGACTCACCATGTCTGATATTCAGCGTATCATTAATGTCTCGCGCTCTTTTGAATCCATCCTGCTGGAAAAGGAAGAGCGCTCCCGCAAAACCGCCTGGCGGGTGGCCGCTGCCGGGCTGATTCTGGCTGCACTGGCAATTACGGCCATGATTATTCTGCTGCCGCTGAAAACCACTGACATTGAATTGTGGTCGGTGGATAAACAGACCGGTCGTTATGAGTATATGACCCGCATTAAAGAGCGGGATATTGCGTCTGAAAAAGCGCTGGCCCATTCACTGGCGGCACACTATGTCAGACTCCGCGAAGGGTATAACTATTTCTCCCTCCAGCGTGATTATGACGACGTACAATTATTTAACAGCGACAGCGTGAACCGGGCTTATCTTGACGGGTTTAACGGCGACCAGGCACCGGACGTTGTTTTTAATAAAGCCGAATATGTTGTCTATATCGACATTATTTCCAATGTGCACGCGCCTGCCACCGGGCAGGATAACCTGGCAACCCTGCGTATCAAGCGTACCCTTCGCCGTATTTCTGATAATTCAGTGAAAACGGACTTCTGGAATATCCGACTCACTTATCGTTATGTCCCGCATCAGCAACTGACGGACAGCCAGCGTGAAGTGAACCCGCTGGGCTTTATCGTCACCAGCTACCAGCGCGATAAAGAACTGAGGAGCGAATGATGCTGAAAAACATCCTGCTCCTGACGGGCTTACTGGCGTCATGCGCGACATGGAGCGCCGCCACCCCGCGCGGCAGCGCCTATGACAGCCGGATGCAGAACGTATCGTATAACAGCCAGAACGCCACCGTGGTGAATACCCGCCCTGGCTACGTCACCACGCTGCTGTTTGACGACGATGAAGCTGTGATTGATGCGCAAGCGGGTTTTCCAAAAGGCTGGACGGTAACGAAAAGTGATAACCGGGTAGACGTCAGCCCGAACCCCATCACCCAGCCGGTGACGGACGCCAGCGGCAACAACGTCAGCCAGGTGTTCCTGCCCACGGCAAAGGACTGGAAGACCAACCTCTTCGTGGTGACCTCAAAGCGTGATTACAGCCTGGAGCTGAACGTGCTGGACCACGATTCCCCCGCGCAGGCGTTCGTTATCCGTTACCACTATCCGGCCGAGGCTCGCCAGCAATCCGCCGCCGCCAGCGCCGCACGTCAGACGCAGCAACGTGAAAGACAGGAGCAGCAGCAAATAGCGGCAGCATTCGGACAGGCCAGCACGCCGCGCAACTGGCGCTACACCAAACGGGTCGCCGCCGGTTCGGCCACCATCGCACCGGATTTTGCCTGGGATGATGGTCGTTTTGCTTATATCGGTTTTTCCCCCATCAGAACCCTGCCTTCCGTTTTCCGGGTGGTTAACGGACGGGAGCAGGCGCTCACGCCCCGGACAGTTAAGCTGGGTAATTACATCGTGATGGTGGTGCCGGCAGCGCCACAACTGGTGTTGCGTTACGGCACCTCGGTGGTGGGGATCGAAAACGACGGATTCGGGCGCATCCCGATAACCCGTAGCGACACTGTTTCACCGTCCGTTACGCTGGAGGCGAAATGACCGATAAAGCTGTCCCGGATGAACCGGAAAAAACCACCGCAGAGCGGGAAGCGGAGGCCCGCGAACGCGCCCGTGCGGCAATGGCGTATCAGGAGCCGGAGCAGAAAACGCCGCCCGGCCAGCCTGAAGTGACCCGTTTCCGTAAGGCATCCGGTCGCCGCACGCTGATCGTCAGCCTGCTGAGTCTGGCGCTGGTGATCGCCCTGGCATCCGGCGGCGATCGGATTTTCAGTGCATTGAAAGGGGGTAATGAGAAAGAAGCCGACACCGCGCCGCAAACCTCCGCCGGGAAGACGCTGAATGAGCGTCAAAATCTGGGGATGGACAGTAACCCGTTTGGCCTGTTCGGGCCGCACACACAGGACAGAACAGACCCTGCCCGCCAGGCCGTCACTCCCGCACCCACCCTGCCACCGGCCCCACCCGCCCTGAACAAGGCAGCCGCACTGGCTGACGGGCTGAACAACGCCCGAACAATGCCGGGCGATAATGCACGCACGTCCCCGGGTGAAACGCGTAGCAACGCAAAAACGTCCAACAGTCCGTCATCATCCACGACATACACATCCTGTCCGTCAGTACTGACCAGAGGTAAAGATGGTCGCCTGCGCTGCCCGGATACTGCCGCGCCGGAAACGGGTAACAACGACAATCCGGGCGTCGCCCGTGTCACCGGCGTCAGACGGCTGGGCCTCGATCCTGATCTCTATATCCCGGTGGACCGCTATATCCCGTGTTCGATGATGTGGCGCTTCGTGTCCGATGTCGGGGGGCATATTTCCTGCCTGGTCAGTGAAGATGTTTACAGCGCCAGCAACCATGTGACGCTGATCCCGGCGGGAACGGTCGCCCGTGGCATCTACCGCACCGGGGCGCTGCAACACGGACGCAGCCGGATGTTTGTACTGTGGACGGAGCTGCGTACGCCTGAGCCCGGCAGCCTGCAAATCCCGCTAACTGATACGCAGGCCAGCGGCCCGCTCGGCGAGGCGGGGATCGCCGGCTGGATCGACAACCACTTCTGGGAGCGCTTCGGCAATGCCCTGATGCTCAGTACCGTGCAGGACGTGGCAGCGGCGGCGTCGGATGCTGCCCCGGGGAAAGACCGCAATACCGACTACACCGAAAACACCCGCGCCGCCACGGCGGAAATGGCGAAAACGACGCTGGACAACAGCATCAATATCCCGCCCACCCTGTACCTGAATCAGGGTGATGTCATCGGCATCATGACCGGCACCGATATTGATTTCTCATCCGTCTGGCAGTTGCGACTGAAAAAGAGGTGGTATGAACGCTGAAAACCTGTCGCTGGATTTTATGAAAAACCAGCTGTTTGGTGATTTTATTGCGCAGGACGGCCTGACGGAAATTGCCGTTAACCGGCCGGGTGAACTGCATACCAAAATCCGGGGAAAATGGCGAAAACATGATTCCCCGATTACGCTGCGTCAGTGTTACGCCTTTGCCAGAGCGCTGGCGTCGTGGCAGGACGATAATATCGACGACACCTCGCCGATCCTTTCCGCCACGCTTGAATCAGGCGAGCGCATTCAGGCCATTATTCCCCCCGCATGTGAGCGTAATACCGTGTCTATTACGCTGCGCAAACCCTCATTCGGGCAGAAAACACATCAGTCATGGATTGATGCGGGATTTTATAACCGGGTAAGCGGTCAGGAGCGAACGGAAGGCAAAGATGTTGAACTGACCCGCTATTATCAGAGTGAGGATATGCCCCGCTTTATGGAAAAAGCGGTGGAATACGGTAAAACGATTTTTATTGTGGGTGAAACAGGCTCCGGTAAAACCACCTATATGAAAACGCTGCTGCACTCTATTCCCCGGCACCTCAGGCTGACCACCATCGAGGATAATCCCGAAATCCGGTTCTATCACCACACCAATTATGTCCATCTCTTTTATCCGGCGGATGCCGGGGATAATGCTATTGTCACGCCCGGCAGGCTGATACGCGCCAATTATCGTATGAACCCTGACCGGATATTACTGGCTGAAATTCGCGGACAAGAAGCCTGGGATGCGCTGAAAATCGTCGGTTCCGGGCATGAGGGATTGATGACCTCCCTGCATGCGGGCAGCCCGGAAGAATGTATTGAAGGGTTAATTGACCGCTGCTATGAAAACCCCGACTGCCGGAACATGCCTTTCGACGTGCTGTTACGCAAGGTGCTTAAGAGCGTTGATGTGATAGTCAGCATTGATATTCACGGTGACATACGCCGGATGAGTGATGTTTATTTTAAACCCGTTCATCTCAATGACATGAGAGGTGTATTCAGTAAAGGTCTTCAATAAATAAATTATCGAATTACGCAACCCTCGTTTAAATATGAAGATGACCGAAATGAAAAAAGTAATACCCTCCGTATTATTACTCAGCGCTATGGCGTCATGTTCCACCTCCGTCATGGCCGCTGACGCCTGTAAAGTGGTGTTATGCATGTACGGTAAAGCCACCGGTAACGGCGGCGGTAATGAATGCCATTCGGCCGAACGTTCATTCTTTAATATCGTGGAAAAGAACAAGCACGGTTTTCTGCCGGACCACACTGCCGATGCCAGAAAATCATTTTTACTTGAGTGCGATTCGGCAGACCCGGCAATTATCAGCCAGATAATCAGTAAATTTGGCCGCGTGCGTAGTTAATTAGCGGAGGTTATCTTTATGACCAACCCGGGTTTTATTCAGCATCCCTGGACACGTCAGCGTGGGGATTCCATGCGCGCAGCCTGTGTTATTGAGCACATTGAAAATGAGGCGATGCACGGATGCGGCCTTTATTATGAAATTTATCACTACCGGGTTGTCTGCCGGTTATTGCAGTTGATGCAAACGCTGAATGCCACCGACAGAATAACGCTGACAGAGGAAGCCAACCGGCGAGGGTTTACGCTGGATGAAACCAGCATTAAAGAAAGTCGTCAGTGTTATTCCGACATCATCAGGGAAATCCGTGAGAGCCACTATTAACCCCCTGCTTTGATTTTATTCGCGGATCCCCTATGGCACCGGAATATTTTAGCCGAGTCCGGCTTAAGGCGTGGTGGTTTTCAGGTTTTTACGGCCCCACATTTTTCGCGGATTAAGGCGTGAAGAAATGCGGGCCGTAAAAATGAGGCAGCGGACAGAATTATTTTCGCGGGTTAAGGAGCGAAAATAGTTCAGGCACCGCGCCTCACCGGCAAACAGCCGCGCCCACGCGGATTTTGTCGGCCGGGGGGAGCCGAATAAATTTCGCCGCCCCAGCGAGCGAAAAGCTGTCGCCCACGACAGCGGTTTATTTGGGGGGCATAGCCCCGCACACCGTCGCGGCTAAGTCTCCGGCCAAAAGCCGGTAGCGTGGCGCGACCACCCTCTTTAAAGGTCAGCTTCCCTTTTATTCCCGCGGCGAGGAACGAGCTAAGGGAAGAAAAAGGCGAAAGCGACCGTCTTAAAGGGGGTGGTCGCGCGTAGCGGGCGACGGTGTGCCGCCTTTGATGTTGGGGGTTTTGGCGCGGCGTCCAGCCACGACATTACCCCCATGTGACATTACATAAGGGCGTCCAGCCCGCATGTACTGGCGCACGCCGTTCGGGCAGGCAAGCATGCTTTCCTGCATATGGCCGCAACGCGGCCACCTTCTTTACCCCATACGCTCGCCCCGCCTTTTCGCCCGACACCGTGGGGCGAACTGATGGGGCGACGTCATGGGGCGAACTGCTGACAAAGGAGGCATCGTGATTTTGAATAAGCTGGCCGTTTCACTGTCGCCGATAGTGAATGGCGCGCTGAGCTTCATGGCTATTATGCAACAGCATCAGCTGATGCTGGCGCTGTTATCGGGGCTGACGATGCCGTTTTTCGCATCGATGAAAAGCGATGAACGGCAAAAAGCCCCGTTGTGGCAAAAGCTGATTATCGCTTTTTCCCTGCTGTGTTTTCTTTCCGGCTCGATGGCCCCGGTTGTTATCTGGATTTTCCAGTGGCTTTATAAAGACAAAGTAGTCGCCAGTATTCCCATTCTGGCATGGCCGGTGCTGATTACCTTTACCGTAACGGGTTTTATTTTGCATATTCTGCTGCGCAGGGTATTAACACCTGAATTAGACAAAATAAAGAAACGCCTCGTCAGAAAAACCACGCTTGAACGGGTATTACGCACCGATGTGCGCACGGTGAAATCACTGCTGCCGGAAACGCTGCATTATGACCCGCTGGATTATATCGACCTGAATAAAGGGTTATTTATCGGCATGGACCGCGATGTTCAGCCGATGTATCTGCCGTTAAAAGACTGGCAAAAACAACACGCGGATATTATCGGCACCACCGGCGCCGGTAAGGGTGTTGCCACCGGGATATTACTTTATCAAAGTATTCTGGCCGGTGAAGGCGTATTTGTGATGGACCCCAAGGATGATGAATGGGCACCCCACCTTTACCGGAAAGCCTGTGAGGATGCAGGGAAACATTTTGCCTTAATTGACCTGCGAAAACCCCAGTATCAGTTAAACCTGATTGAAGAGATCACCGCCGATGAACTGGAAGAGCTTTTCGTTGCCGGGTTCAGCCTTGCAGAGAAAGGTCAGGAATCTGACTTTTATCGCATTGATGACCGGAAAGCGGCCCGGATAGCCGCGCAGTTTGTCACCCGTAATACTGCTTCAACCATTCGGGATGTTTATAACGGCGACTACGTTCAGGGTATTGCAGATAAGATAAAAGCCTTCTTCGGGAAAATTGAAGAGCTTGCCTTACTCAATGCCATCAATGCCCCCACCGGATTTTCGCTTAATACGATATTTAAGGAAGGCGGTTGCTGTTATGTGATTGGCTCAATGCGCAACAGCAAAATCATCACCGCTCAGCGCATGCTGCTGGTTCGCCTGTACCAGCTGGCAGAAAGGCGCGAGCGGGTGAAAGACGTGCCCCGCCCCATTGCTATTTATCTTTCGGAACTGAAATACCATTTATCCAGACCCGCGCTGGAAGGTTTAGGCGCGGCACGCGATAAAGGTGTACACATTATTATGGACCACCAGTCCATTGCCGATTTAAAAGACTGTCCGGCAGATTTGAAAGGCGACGCCGTTGTGGGCGCGGTCGTTGAGAACGCCAAATTCAAACTGGTATATCGTGTCATGGACCCGGATACCGCTGAATGGGTGGCGAGGATGTCAGGCACCATATTAGTGGATGACGAGGTCCGTAAAGCGAAAACCGACGCCGTGCTAACAGAGACTATCGACGATGAACGCACCATCAGGCAGGCGGAGCGTTTCTTTACCGACAGCAATATGATCCTGAACCTACCCGACTTTGTCAGCTTTATCTTCACGACAAAAACACTCCCCTCTGCTTCTCTGATTTCGCCCATCAGGGTGAAAAAACGCGAACTGGAGATCTGTGCCGTGTCGCCCGCAATTGCCGCCACCGCCGCAACAGTAAGCATCACCCTGGATTTTAGCGAGGAGGAAACGTCCCCCGGACCCGCATCAACACCGGATATCACAGCAACTCGATCCGATCTTTTTTTTGATACGGACGAAAAAGACACGACAACACCGAATGCCGATAAAGAGGAAAACCCGTCATTGCTGGATTTTTAAAGGGGGGAATGATGCTTATCACCGCATACAGCGAACGCCAGACGCGACATCGCGAAAAAATACAACGACTACTGAATTTTCTGAAGGAAGAAACGTACAGTGACTTTAAAACGCTGATGCTGCTGTTCGGCTTCAGGGATCATAAATCGCTGTATTCCCTGCTTTCTAAAGTCGAGGGTATGGGCTTGATACAAAAGCATGTCCTGGTATCGCGCACGATGAAAATTTCATTATGGGGCATTACCAGTGACGGACTGGCCGTAGTGTTAACCCCCGACGATGCACTTTTTCCGGCACGGTTTGAGCCGTCAAAAATCACCGGCTGGACGCTGGAACATCACCTTGATAATCAGGCAGCCCGCATTATCCTTGAGCAAAAAGGCGCGTCAGGGTGGATAAACGGCGATCGCACAACTTTCCTCAGCCGGTATCAGGTCAGTCACCGCCCGGACGGGTTGATTACCCTGCCCGGCGGCACCGTTATCGCCATAGAGACCGAGCGCCGCCTGAAAACCAGAGCCCGATACCAGTCAATCATCGCCAGCCATTTACTGGCCCGGACCCGTAAAGACTGGATTTACGTTTTTTATATTGTGCCGGATCCGCAGAAAAAGCGCGGTCTTGAACGGCTGTTTGACAGCATCCGGCACGTCATCGTTAACCACCAGCACATCCCGCTGGAAACCCGCCATCGGAATGTCTTTCGCATCTATACACTCGACGAGTTGCAACGGCTCGATGTAAGCCACTGCATATAGTTGTTCTGTATCACCAACTGCCCCAACCCGCCGGCAGCGCAACGACCGGAAGTAATGCCCTACCAAAATACTGCCCCACTATCAGAACAGACAGGACTCAAGAATGAACAGAGAAACTGACCGACTTTCGGACGTACTGACCGAAATGAGCGTAAAAGCGTTGGTGACGTGGATGACACATTCTGCATTACATGGCTTGCCGCGTGAAGCATTACTGGAACGCGGCAACGATTTTGTATATGCCTTACAAGCAAATTTTGTGCTGCTGCGTGATGTGCTGTCAGAAACGCTGGAAGATATTGAGCAGCAGAGCCATGATCTCGAAGAAAGACTAGATTGCCTGGAGCAGCGGCTGCAGACGCTCCAAAAAGATACTGACTTGTATTAGCTCAGACTTGACCTGGCACAACTACAACACAGGGCCAAACCTCATCTGACAGGCTGCTCTGGGTAGGTATAGTCATTCGAACCCTGAGAGTTACACAGTGAATGAAACGGATCTATAGCCATCTATCTGCGATTGTGATAATTATTAATTCCATACTTCTTAAGTAGGTATGGTAGAAAAATGAAAGGGAAGCTGCCTTTGTAAGCATGCCCAATACGGATGCAATAGTTTTGACGGGCGATTATTTTTGCCACAGTGAAACCTGCAGAAAAGCCTTTGCCGTACCCTATGTGCTGCCAGCGGGAAAATTTCCCCTAGCTAGTGGGAAGCGAATTGTTGACCTCTGACAAATCCTCGCCCGGAAAGAGCCGCTATTTATGTTCTTGTGGTTTTCACCTGGTGACGGAGAGGCCCGTTTTGTACGACATGATCCAGCGTATAGCCACATTGGATGATGATTTAGGACAGCTCTAGAGTAGTCGTATCTGTGCTCACATGTGTGCTATTGCTTACAGATTACAACGATGTTCCAGCCATTCTGAATGGCAACCCAACCGCAAAAGTGCCGTAAAAGTGGAGCGCCAGTGAAATAATGAAGAACAAAACGCCTACATACGAAGATTATCGGAACCACACTGGACTCCATTATCATAGACTATGGAAAGCAACGGGAGACAACTGGATCTGCCCTGGGTGTGGACGCAGCAAATTTCAGATCATGAGATGGACCCTCAGATTCCCGAATACACCGGCCGCTTTTATGGATTGGGTTGCAGCGTTACACAAACACCACGACCATTCTACTGACTACATGGGTTTAGGCGTGTCTCGGTTTCCTGAAACACTAATTTGTGACCAGTGTAATTCAGCAGATGGAACAGTAAAAAGGATGCTTAAACTGCCGAAAAAATTCTCGTTCTCCCCCCAGGAAATGCGGATGTTCATAGAGGCGACACCACACGGGAAACATAAAATTAATTACGAGCGAGCACTTGATCTCTTCACGCTACTAATGAAAAGCAATGATCGTGGTTCACGAATGTTTTTTTAAGATATTGAATTTAAGAACATAGTTAACTGGCTAAAAACAAATGGTACATATGGCAAACACTCTTTTTTTTGGTAATGGAATAAACAGGCTTTCTGAAAATCACTTCACCTGGAGTGATTTGCTGGATAATATAAAAGGCATCAACAAATTCGAAAGCGGGCAACTGCCAAACACTATGGTGTATGAACGAATCTTTCTGGAAAAACATGCGCCAGATAGAAGCGAAAAAAAGATGAACTTGAAATAAAAAATGTTATAGCTAATGGACTGCGAGAACAAGGACCAAATGAGGTTCTTGAGGAGTTAGCATCATTACCCATTGAGCATTATCTTACTACTAATTATGATTACGCTTTCGAAAAGGCACTTAACATTTCGCCAGTAAAGCTCAGCTCAGAAGATATCTATAGCCTGAGAAGAAAGAGAATGTACGAGTCAGAGAACGATACAAAATTTCTCTGGAATATACACGGTGAAATAGATAACCCTAAATCCATTATGCTTGGGTTAGATCATTATTGTGGTTCAGTGAGTAAAATCGATGCATATGTTAAAGGTACGTACTCACATAAGATTAATGGTGTTGACGTTACTGTTAAGTCCATGTTAGACAAACTGAGGGATTTTTCATTTTTTGTCACACATCCTGGGTTGATCTCTTTTTCTCAAGCAATGTCCACATTCTCGGTTTTTCATTAGACTACAGCGAGACGGACATCTGGTGGTTGCTAAATAAACGAGCCCGCTTTTTATCTGAAGCAACAATAAATAAAAAAATCTATTTTTATACCCATAACATTAGTGATGAAAAGAAAGGGTTGCTTGAAGCGTTCAGTGTCAAAGTTATTACAATTGAAGTAATAGGCGATAACTTCGAGGATATGTATTGGTCTGCTATCAAGAAAATAAACGCTAACTTCAATCAGGGTACAGCAAGCTAACTTAACGCATTGTGATTAAAGGAATCAAAAATGAAGATGATTTCGTACTGGAAAAATTCTAAACCATTCCATGAAGATGATGGGATGGTATTAATTTATGGTCACTATGATCATAAGCACGAATACAACGGCGGCACTAAAGAACTCGGCGTTCACTGGGATGGATATCCGCAGTCGCGTGGAATACTCAGTCCCTGTGTCATACCGGCTAACACACGTAATGCCATGCTCTCTGGCCTTTTGCACCAGGCGGTGACAAACGGTGATAAGCAGATGATGAATAACATTACTGAAGCAATTGAGTTCTTTAGCATCTAACATATAATCTTTCTCTGCATTCGATTGCAAACCTTATTCTGAGAGTAAACTTAGCAAGAGAAGACTGTCTATTTATTTTATGCATCCTCAGGAACTTACTGTTTAAGCAACCTTGGCTTTCACCGTCTAATCTAGGTTGCCAAGTCTGAATCGCCGCTTCTGGCTGTTGGTAAGCTTACTCGGACTTACAGGGGAAGCGACCCGTGCCCTGTTGAAGAAGACTATTCGATTAAAGTATTGGTTCGTGTTAACAACTGCAAACGCCCGCTGTTCGCTCACAGCGAACCTTCTGCTCAGTTAGGTCGGCCGCTTCGCGCCAGAAGCGGACCTTTCAAGGTAAGCAAACCGACATAACTGACTGGCAGTGTGTCTAATACTGGGTGCTGGTCCACTACGAAATTGAAGCTGACCGTTCAAAGACTGTTAGTTAATTTATTTTTTATAACAGTTTAATTGTATAATCTCTACTGCAAATTTGGTTCAAAAAATCAACAAGATATTTCTGCCAGCGTACGTGCTTTGCCGAAATAAATAAATCAATATTAAACTCACGCCTAATTAGTTGTTCACTCGATAATATACTATCCAAATGTTCATCACCTAATGAGCGATGATGTAAAATTCTTTCATGTATTTTTTCAATCTCTATCTTACATTCATCATTATTATAAACACTTTCCAATTCAAATAATGAAATGTTTTTATTGAGTAAATCATCATTTTTATTCAAAGAAACAATCAAAGTATCATGCTGAATTTTATTGTCAGGACTAAAAGTAAAATCAAACAAAGCTTCTTTCTTAAGTTTATGAATGCTTGGATTAAAATAACCAACCATGTCAGCCTCGGACTTAAAACCTGAATTGCAACGAGTCCCTGCCGGTATGAAATTATATAATGACACAGCGAGAAATGGATATCTTGCTTTTGGATAGAAATGATCTATAGCTGTTCTATAATTTCGATTGACTCCAACGATAGTAGGAATAGGTTCGTCGTTACAATAAGGGCAAAATCGCAAATCAAACTTAGTTACGATGTCGAAACCATAATTATCACTAACATCTTTATATTTAAATGAATCTGGAAGTTCATTTAACCAATCAGGATAATTTACCTCATAGTATTTCTTCCGTTTTTTTGAACATCCTTTGATTATATTATTAATGTCTTTTAGTACGTTAAGAGTTTGTGTGGGTGTTTTAGATTTTTGCAATTTTGATAATAGGTGTTTCTTTAAAAAATAATCATTTTTTAGATTAAGAGTAAAGTCTACTATCAACACCCCTTTTATTTCATTGATTTTACTTGCATCTTGGCGTGCATTTAAATTATCAACCTCATCATCCAGATGTATATGTTTTAAATATCTACTAGGATTAAAACGTTCGATCAATAGTAAAAAATTATCTTCTATAAAATTTATATGCTGCTCTAGTTTATCAGCTGGGCACAAAACCATGCTGGTTACTTTCTTTTCTGAAAAGCAAAGATCAAAAGCACTTAAATATTTAACGCACACTTTTTGACGTAGCAATGTCAGTGAGGGTATTACTTTTTGTACGATAATTGTTGACTTATAAATGCCAATGAACTTAGAATCAAAAGTAGAAGATGTCGATATCATTGCATACCACCGAGCATTTTCCTGATATTTTCGCTTTTAATCTTAGATATTAGCCAATGATCATATTCTGTTAATTCCTCATTATTTCTTCGATGCAGTATTCCTTCGATATATTTTTTAGAGTGCACTCCAAAAGTTGACTCAATATGTAATCCATTGATATACAAATCTGTTATTTGCGTTCCAAAACCATGTGACTCACCAATACTAACGATTCCCTTATTATTTTTTATCAAGGTAATGATATTTTCTGGCAAAAAATCCCCTATTATGATAGGAGAATGAGTGGTCATTAATATTTGTGTCCGCTCAATTGGAAAATTTTTTGATATAAAAATAAGCAAATCACTTAAGAAATTACGTTGCCAATCGGGATGTAAATAGAGATCAACCTCATCCATGAAAATGAAATAACTTTCTTTACTACTTCTTTTTGGATTGTTAATAAAATAATATAATTCAGAGAAAAGGTTCAACTTAGCAAATTCCCCTGTACTAAACCCCTCCCAGCCATATGGTATATTTTTGGCTATACTATTTGAAAGATAACCTATTAATTCTGAGAGGTTAAATATTGTATCAACATGACTAGTCTCTAGATAAAACCCATCAAGTTTCTCATTCTTGATAAATAACACCTTCTCATCATTAATTAAATGATTAACTTCATAAGAGAGATTTATTATCTTTTTAATCTCCTTATCAATATATTCAATTATTTCAAAAATATCATCTTTTTCAAAAAAGTTATTTTTTTGATCATTTATATTTTTGTTATATTGAGATAGTAAGTCGGTGATGAAATTAATATTGAAGGAGGAATTATCTCGAACATAACAGATCATTAATATTAAATATAAAACATCTTGAATAGACCTTTCTTTTTTTATTTTCCTAGATGCTCCTTGACAAATCAATGAAATATTGAACTTTATTAGTTGAGACTCTATGCTAAAGTGATTATTGCTATTGTAATGATCAATGAATTCAAAATGTAGCTTTTCTAAATCTCTTTTTTCGAAGAAAATAAAATTTCTATCTATAACCTCATCTAAAACCGATCTAAGAAAAGCTGTTGATGAAGGTGAAAATTTAAATGTATATTTTATTGTTGTTTTTTGTAAGTCATCTGATGCTGAGTAATGTTGTAAATAAGACATTAGGCGTGAAAATCTTTCACGAATAAAACTAAGACTTTGTTTCTGATAATCAGATAATGATAAATCATAGATTAGCTTAGATTTATTTTTTTTATGACTTCTAGTCTGTTCGCATCTGTCAAATTGCTAGATTTTATCAATGAGACATTATTTATATTTAAAAAATCTTGATAATCATCAATCACACTGTATTCTTCAGTGGTTAGAATGTTTATATTTTTCTTATATATATTCACTGGGCATATAAATACATTTCCGACATCATCGTACCATACAATAATTCCTGAAGAATTACCGCCCGAAGCTGAATCTTCTAAAAACTCAAGGACCGTTGATTTACCAGTACCATTTTTTCCAATAATGGCACTTATTGATACACCATTATAATAAATTTTTGCAGATTCATTTCGATGGATTGTGAGGTTACCATGTTTATAATCACAATCCAGAGATGAATCAATGATTAGCTGTATGTTTTTCAAAACTTTATGCTCACTTATCCATATGTAAGCCAACTTCATAATGTTACTCCTTTTCCATGATATCACTTTGCAGTATGAAAGATACTTTATCAATTTGACGTAAACTATTCATCTTTTTTGAGATTGCTATCTGTTTAAAGGGAACTTACATTTACTTAACGACCATTATGATTGTTGAGTTTTTTATCTGCAGCTTTGTGTAAGTATCCCGCATAATCGTACCATTCATATTTAGAGAACATACGGCAATCCAACTTCCGCTCCTCGCTCACATCGGACCTTCAGCTCAGTAAGCTTGTCCGCTTTATACTGTGAGTTTAACGGGTCGTTGCAACGCTATCCTTAATCAAGGGAAAGTGATCATTCCGCTCGTTCGGTCGGATGCTTCGAACCTGATCTAGTCGATGGATGTTTTCATGGATGCGCTCGTCAACGGAAGGCTTCAAAACGGCATACCCTGATCGAATCCGGGCTGAGCAATCTCAGACTTGAGTACAGTCGGTACTGGGGCTGATTCCTCAACTACACCGGCATCAAAATACAACGCCCCCCTCTTCTTTAGCATCAGTCATCGCCTGCTGCTCTGAGATCTCTTCCGGATCTAGATCAACATATGAATCGCCCATCATCATTCTGTAATGCGCATCATGCTTAGCCGCCTTGAATATCTTGAAGAAAATTTTCAGGTAGCTTGCTGCCATATTGTCACTAATGGCCACGTAGAGCTCATCCGGAGCGTAATGCGATCCATCGTTTACCCAACTCATCAAAGACTGGCATTGTGTCTTTTCAATACCCTCAAACTTGTCGACCAAGTGGTACGTATCGACACCACCCAAAATCTTGAAATAGTTCTCCAAAATCCGTCGCATGGTATTCTGCAACGTAAGGACTGGCACCGGTGTCCTTTTCAGCTCTGCCCAGAGTAATTGATAAGAATTCCTGATTGGATTACTTGAATGGAACTCAATTACCGAATACTCATTTGGTTTGCGGACAATCCAAAATGTCTCATCAGCAAGAGATGTATTGGCCTTCCGGCGCTGATCGTACGTGACCTCTTTATGGAAATGCACGTTGTGTGTAAGCACCACAACTTGTTTAAGATGGCTACCACTCTTTCTAACTTCGGCGAAAAGCTCCTTGATCAAACTACTCACGATAAACAACACATCACTATCAAGGCTAGAAACAGGGTCATCGATGACCACAATCCTATCGGCGGTTATACCGGATGTCGTAATACTCCCTCTCAACAGGTGGTAGAAATAAAGGAACGTTACGAAGGTCTTCTCGCCCTCGCTCAATGTTTGCTTGGCATCTCTCCCATCCGCTCGGATAATTCTATAGGAGTTATCCGCACATGCAGGATCTAGAGAAAAGCTGAGGAATCCAAAATTTTTTAAAATCTTATTTATAGCAATTACTGTAGGCTTTACACTGGTAAGCTCCGCCTCAATCTTATCGATATCGACGTCTGTAGCATTAATATCTTCCGTGGCTTTATCCCGGCTCAATGCGATGCCCGAAATAGATTTCTGTAGCTTATTCTTCTCAGAGGTATAATCAGCCAAGGTATTCTTTAGCTCGGCATCGACAATATATTTCCACACTTCTCCGGTGAGCCTGCGCTGCTCAGCAGTGAAGCTTGCAACTAGGCGATTTTGTTCGGTTATTTTCGCATTCGCCGTATTAACAATAGCAGCAATATCAGCCTCAATACCCTCCAGCCCCTCAAGAAACACCTCAGCACTTGGAGTGGTAACTTTATTGTCCATCCGCCCTTTATTGACAAGAACAACAGCATCCAGTGCTTGAATCTTAGGATTAAGTTTTTCCTTGTCCAGTTCTGTGCAATCCAAAGCTAACAGAACATGTGCCTGAGCCAAAAGATCCTCAGCAATTTGAAAATAATTATTACGTAGGGCAGAGACCGCCTTCGAATCCGCCTCAAAAGTCTCATCGAAGTAGTCAGTAAGTTCCTTCTCGAAGTCGTGGGGCAGAGTCTGCTGACAGAACGGACATTGTTCATCCGTATGCTCCAGAAATCTCATACCCTGCCTAACCCAGTCGCTATTACCTAACCGCTGAATAATCGCGGATATACTAACATCGTCTTTGCCTACCACCTTTTTAACCAGAATCGGGCTTTTTTCGAATGCTATCAACCGTGATAAATCCAAGGTCGAAACAAGATCTATTTTCGAGGGTTGGTCACCATATAAAACTGCCGCTCTAGCCTTGAGATCAACCAAATCAACCAAGGTGGATTTGTTATTCTCATGTTCTTGAAGAACCCTTGCTTTGAATGCTTCCTTATTATTCCTTAAACCAGTAAATGCCCCCTTGAAATATTCATCATGCTTCACTTTCTGTTCCCAGCATCGGCCAACCAACTTTGCTTCCAAAGAAATCAACTCAGCATGCTTTCCAGGTTTTCCATCTTCACCATCAAGAGAGATGATTAACTTTGCCCTCAACTGTTCATGGCGCTTTCTTTCATCTTTAAGATCTTTGAGGCGGTCGAGCTGAACTTTCTCGGCCTTGCCGAGTGTAAATACTCCCTGAAACTCTTTGGATTCTGAGAAGTTGGCAGTGATGAAGTCGTTGTTATAGATCATTGCTGGCACTGCCATATTTCTGAGCCAGGTAATACTAGAGTCTGTTGAGAGGCTAGGTTTCTCAATAAGTCGACTGATTGTGGTCTTGCCCGCTCCATTTGCTCCATAAATGAAATTAATCTTTTTGAGATTAATAACTTCTGATTTGTCAGGACGGTAGGTAGCGATATTGGAGAGACTAATTGATTCGATCATAGCGGGTCATCCCTGCACGCAACGGCGCTAATTTGGCCGCTGCTCAGTAAAATTCTGAAGGTCTAGGCAATTGAACGACTACCTAAACATTTTACTATCATATGAAAGCTATTGGCTTGATAAACATATACGGCATGGTGATTTATGTAAAGGCCAGAGGTATAAAGGAGGAGTAAGACCGGTGCAGTTTTGCCTACGCTACAGGTTAGGGATGCTATAAGTATTCCTGCAAATTGTGTCACTCATTTTAGAGCTTACCTCCCAGTTCAGACAATGTCCGCTGTTCGTTCGTTGTCGACTGTCAGGTTGAATCGTTTTCTAACAAAGAGCACCGCCGGATCAAGTCGGAGCCTATACATTTAAAGGGTTGACGGGCTCTTTGCCGCCCGCCCCGCAGCCTGCGAATTTTCCTGGCATCCGGTGCCAGGAAAATTCGCAGTGGAATGATACCCCCTAACACCACCGCTACTCCACCCACTACCATATTATGTTAAAGCCACATTCCTTTGCGGCTTCTTGCCCCTGCCCTCAGGCTTTATCCATCAAATAACGATGTGCTTTTGATGCCGCACTGGCAGCTTTGAAAATAAAGCGTTTGTCGTTCTTCAGTGCTTTCAGCCAGGAAGCAATATAACTTTCATGCTGAACCTCTCCTGCGATACCCAGATCCGCCATCAGGAACGCGCTTCCCAGCTCGGCGATCAACTCCTCAAAAGCATAATCCTCACTGCCAAACTTCCCTTTCATTTCACGGTTCAGCCGACTTTTTACCCCGCTCCAGTGAATCAGCTCATGCAGGCCGGTGGCGTAGAAATTGGCGGCATCAGAAAAAAGGTACCGTTCCGGTAGCCAGATTTCATCGTTAGAGGGTTGGAAAAAGGCGTTTTGACCTTTCTCAATGATGGTTGCACCACTGTTACGCAAAAGCGCTTCCGCACGCGGTAACGGCTCAAAGGTCTCTGCCGGGCAAACTGCTTCGTCACTCAGAGGCAAACCGTCAATTTGCTCAACATTAAACAAGGTAAAAGTTTTCAGCATCGGAATATAGTCAGTGTCTCCGTCGTCATTTTCCTTTTCCAGCGTGGTATAGAAAATGGCAGTAGTGCCGTGTTCTCCCTTGCGTACCTGCCCGCCTTCCACTTTTGCCTGTTTGTAGGTCATCCAGCGCGAATCACTGAATCTCTGTTTTGAGGCACTGCACCATAGCAACATGATATTCATTCCACTGTAAGTAGCACCAGTCGCGTAGTTTGAAGGTAATCCTGACATGCCCGGTACGCGCTGCCACGGGCGGGACCACGGCTTAACACCTGTTTCAAGGGCAGAAATGATGCTGTCAGTTACGGTTTGATAAATATCGATTTTGGTTCTTGAAAATTTCGTTTTTGAGGAGCCTGACGGGTCCAGCGGGGATACGCTGGTTGCCGATGCGGTGTTAGGGGCGCTAGTCTGAGTATGCAGGGAAATAGTCATGGTTTTTCTCCGTCAGTGGTGTGATTTTCGTCTTCGTATCGCCTGACGGTTCGCTTTCCCTGCATCGTTCCGGCCTGCAAGGGCGCAGTATGCGTGCCATTTACCCTTGTGGGACGGGTTATGTTGGGGAACGATTAACCGGAAGCTGTTACGGGAACGGAAATTACACGGAGGGAAAAGATATAACCTTCATAGCCGGGCGTAGCGCCCCTTGGTTCGCAGCGGTGAAATGATTTTGGATTTTGGGGTTTGGGGTTTTGATTTAACGCTATTAGTTCAGACCTGAACTGTCAGTCGGTTTTAAAGAGTAGCGGACTTCATAATCCTGCTTTTAATCAATACGCAACGGCTACAACCGGTATAATCGCTCTGGATATCCGATATTCGTATGCAGGGGACCGGACAGCTGCCGTACTACAAATCCCAATTAAAGAGATGTATAGCGAGCGGCTGATTAAGGGTGGTAGTATTAAAATACTCATTGCTTGAACCTAACCGTCAGCCAGTAATATTTTGCGCTGAATGACACGCCTCACCCCTGAAACCTATAACCTACGGAATAATAATATTATTATTTTATTAAGCGCTCTTGCGGCGTTTTCCACTTCAGCAACCTTTCAATCGCCGTATCCTCTGACAGGAACTGGCGAGCCAGTTGTAGCCGTTTCATAACCTGCACCTTTTGCTCAACATCAAGCGTTGCCGTATCTGATTCTGCTTCGTGAAAAAACTGTTCCAGCCGTTTATCTTCAGCCCACTGAACCATAATAGATTTGAGCTCGGCACGGCTGGCACGGTAAGCTTCCTGTTCCCGACCTATCCGCTCCTTTTCAAGATATATGGCTAATTCCCGCTCACGCTGGACACACCGCTCCTCAGCTTTGATTCTGGCCTCTTCTAGCTGCTTTGAAATTAGCGGAACAGCCTCCTGCATCGCCGAAATCATCTTAGGGATCTGGCTAATTAACCCGCACTGTTTCGTCTGCCGGAACTGTACCAACCATTCTGCGGAAGAATAAGGCGAGTAAAGCTGCAATAGAAATCGCCCGGTAGGTAGAGTATGTTTTGTTACGTGTATCAAAGACTCACTATTTTTCCCCCGAATCCACCGTCCCATCTGTTCGTCACGAATATAGCGGTTTTTGACTTTTTTCGCCGGAACATACTCCGTCATTTCAGCAAGATTAAACGCAAAGTACATATCACCGACACAAATAATACTTGGCGTATAAGGCCGCCATAAATTCTCCCAGCGATATCCTCCCGCTTTTAGATCTTCCTTAATATTAATATCCGTACGATTTAGCCTTTCTCCCGGAGCATCCAGCGTTACCCGATAACCCTTTTTCCCCAGAGCTTCAATGAACCGGCTCAGGAACTCAATTGCGTGCTCAAGTCCCGTATCAGAAACGTTGAGATCCAGTAATTTCTTTTTCGCAGGTTTATAATAGCCATCTTCTGTAACCGAAGAGACTGGCAGATACGTTTTGAGATCATTTATCAATCCATAGCCATTACTCGTAACAGAAGCTTGCTTTGGGGCGACTGAATATGCTGATTTTGATACCGTAATGGCAGGAAATTGCATTGATGAATTGTCATTCTCGCGTACCTTTTCCGCCTTACCATTTCTCAGAGCGGGCAGAGCTGGAATTGCAGGTGCAGTCCCATGCGCAAGTGCCTTCCAGTAACCGGCAAGCGGTCTGGGTATCCGCATTTCGCTGCATCGTTTTGCCAGTAACTCAGTACTGATGTCATACAACACAGTTATACGTTCCGCGGGCTCGCTCCAGACCAAGTGGTACAGCGTTTCCCGATCCTGGGGCAAAGTCTGCGCGGCATCGTGTGGATTAATCTCTGACATTGCGTCTCCCCTCCTATAGGGTACATTATCAGAAATCTTTGCCTGTTGGTGATTGAAAGAAATCTGAGCGGCTTCCCATTGATTGGCGCGACTGAAACTGAGCGGGAAGAGATTGACGCCATTTTGCAAGATACGTGGTAAAGCGCTGACGATGGGTTCTTTCAATAAGCCGATTTCGAATCGGGAAAATCTTGACGTTATCAGAACTGATTGATCGGGAGAAGCGCCGTGGGGCTATATGAGAAGTGGTGTGAGTCCATTAAAGAAAATGTTGAACGCAAGTATTACTGGACGTATGTCGAGAAGGACGGCGGCCGCGATGATATCCGCGAGGACCTTGCTGAGACCATTCGCTCGCACTACGACCGACTTGAACGCATCGCAGATGACGTAGGGCGACTAGGATACAAGGTTGCTGCCAAGATCCTCAGCGAGGCAATGCCTAATACCCCCAAGGGCCGCTCTGGCGACCTCGGCGAAATCCTTGCAACTGAACTAGTGGAGGAAGAAATCGGTATGCGGGTACCCGTGCGCCGGCTCCGTTACAAGGACGGCCGTAACATGGCCATGCGCGGCGATGACTTCATCGGCGCGGGCTACCAAGGCAATAAGCTCTGGCTGCTAAAAGGTGAAGCTAAAAGTAACCAGAAGCTTGGCAAAACCACGGTCACCGCCGCCCGCAAGGTCCTCGACCGCGACAATGGCCGCTGCACGCCTGACTCGCTGCTGTTCGTCGCCAATCGCCTGCTGGAGAGCAACGATCCTGGCGATAACGCACTGGGTCGCGACCTTCGCGACGAAGTGGGTCTTAAATCTATGCGAGCCGATCGCATCGACCACATGCTCTTCACCGTTTCGGGTAACGGCCCTCACGCATCCCTGAAAGAGAACCTTGAAGCCGCTGGAGTCAACAGGGACCACTACGTCGTGAACATTCACGTCGAAGACCATCAGGATTTCATTACGGCAATGTACCTAGAGGCGGAAGATCTTGGAGACGACTGAAGAATTAAGCACCTTCCTGACGGCCGCTACAGTTGACGGTATTCTCGGGCGCCTCCTCTATCGCGGTGCAGCTTGGTCGTTGATGCGCGAGGATGGCGTATTGCCGCAAAACGCTCCGCCGCTTGGCGCAACCATCGAAACAGATCTTGCCGAGCACGGTTTTGCCCTGCTTCGAGGCGCAATGGCACTGCGGGCTCAGGCTGGTGCTTCGGAACTCACTGGCAAGGCCTTTGAGCGCGCAGCCAACGCCTTCGAAGCCCTGGTGCGCAATGGTAATCCAGAGTCGCCTGATCGCGGATTCCGCCGCACCATTGCTGCTGCAGCCTACCATCTAGCCGGCTTCTCGGCCGTCGCCTTTTCAATCTTCAACGAAACAGAGGAAGACCTTAACGTCTCACCCGGCGAAATAGCGATTCGACACCTGATACTGCGCGATCTCGACCAACTTCGCGGCTTCGTTCGCGACTGGTTGGATGATGGGGCTCACGGCGATGAGCAGCTCGCGGCGGCACTGCAGGGCGGAGACGCTGACGTCGACGAAGTGCTGTCGACAATTCTCAATACGACGATCTGCCGTGCCCTGGCATTTTTCGACTTCGCGCTTGAGACGGGCGAGGTCGAGCCGGTCGAAGCCGCACGAGGGCTCCTTACCACCGCTGTCGGGCTTGCCAACAACGCTGAGAACGTCCCGCTGTGGTGGATCTCGAACCTCTGCCGTCACCTGATCGACGACTTGTGGCAACACTCGCTACACCAGAATTTGCCGACTGAGCCACCCGAGGGTGCGGAGCAAAAATATCCCGACCTGCGGCGGTTGTTTATATCTTCACTTTACGCCCGCAAGACCTCAGAGGTGGAGCTATGGCCATCGCAGCGCGAAGCCGCCCAGCGCTCCACAGACGTCACGGACGATCTGGTCGTCGCCCTGCCGACCAGCGCGGGCAAAACACGAGTGGCAGAGATTGCCGCGTTAATGACCCTATCCTCCGCACGCCGGGTGCTAATCGTCACACCGCTGCGCGCTCTTTCGGCCCAGACCGAACGATCTTTCAGGAAGACCTTCGCGCCACTAGGATTTGGTGTCTCTTCTCTCTACGGCGCCAGCGGCCTTTCGACCGGTGATGAAGACGCCCTCCGCACACGGGAGATCATCATTGCGACGCCCGAAAAACTCGACTTCGCTCTGAGAAGCGACCAGACGCTGATTGACGATGTCGGCCTGATCGTCCTCGACGAAGGCCACATGATCGGTCCTAGTGAGCGCGAAATCCGCTATGAGACGCTCGTGCAGCGCCTACTTCGGCGCACGGATGCGGCAGAGCGCCGAATAGTTTGCCTTTCCGCGATCCTGCCAAGCGGCGACGAACTCGACGACCTTACCGCATGGATTCGTTCCGACGAACCCGGGGAGCCTGTGCGTTCCGACTGGCGCCCAACGCGCCAGAGATTCGGCGTGCTTACTTGGCGAGGTAAGGACGCGTTGCTACGGCTCGATCTAGACGACGATGGCCCCTTCCTTGACAAATTCGTCGCGGAAAAACCAGCGCTCGGGAAGGAGAAGAAGCCCTATCCACGCAAGAACTCGCACCTCGCTCTGTTCGCGGCATGGGAGTTCGCGAGCCAGGGCAAGCGCACCTTGATCTTCTCTACCCAAGCAAACTGGGTAGAGAGCTACGGCAAACAAGTCCTGGACCTCTGCAAGCGCGGCTATCTGGACTCGTTGCTGGAAGACGAGGCTCCAATCGCCCGCGCCCTGGAAGTCGGAAAGGAATGGTTGGGCGAGAATCACCCAGCCGTGGCCAGCCTGAAGGTGGGCGTTGCCATTCATCACGGCCGACTGCCGAGCCCGTTCCTACGCGAACTGGAACTGCTCCTATCCGAAGGAGCGCTAAAGGTCATTGTCGCTTCGCCGACGCTCGCGCAGGGCCTCAATCTCAACGCTGCCGTGCTGCTTGTGCCCGCGCTATATCGCGCCTCCGAGAAGATCAAAGGCGAGGAGTTCGCGAACGTGGCCGGCCGCGCCGGACGTGCATTCGTCGATGTCGAGGGGCTGATCGTCCATGTCATGTTCGACAAAATCAAATGGCGAAAGAAAGAATGGAGGGAACTGGTCGCCTCTGCCAAGGCTAGGAAGCTTAAAAGCGGCCTTATCCAGATCGTTGCCGAAATCCTTGAGCGTCTATCGCGCGAGGGCGTCTTGGATAGAGATGACGCCTGGGAATATCTCGCCAACGCTCGCGAGGCTTGGAGCTCACTTGACGAAGAAGCAGGGGTGGCAGAACGACTGGCCGCCGCCGTGGAATACGACGCTACCACCGACGATGAAGACGAGACGGACGACGAGGAGGAAACCATCGACGAGGAGCCCCTGTCTCAGCTCGTCGAACGCCTCGATGCCACCGTATTCGGTCTGATCGAAGCCCTAGATGCTGATCGCGCCGATCTACCTAAGCTTCTAGACGAGGCGCTCAGGGGGTCACTCTGGGCTCGCCAAATTGCTCGGGAGGACGAGGATGTCGCTTCCCTGCACCGGAAGGTATTCGAAGCACGCGCTGGTCTCATCTGGAAAGCCACCACCACCCCAACGCGACGCGGGCATTTCGCGATGGGAGTCGGGCTCGAAGCTGGCCTCCTCATCGACGCTATGGCGGACGAGTTGGCCGAACTCATCGACAGGGCAGACAGTGCAGCGTTGAGCGGCGACATCCACGAACTCGCCGATGCTCTCGGCGGACTCGGCGAACGCCTGCTGTTCATGCGGCCTTTCATCCCTGACAAGGCGAACGCGCTGCCGCCGAACTGGAAAGCTATCCTACGTAGTTGGGTGTCCGGGGAAGAAGTCTCCAAGATCGGACCGCAGAACATGCGGGCGGTCGAAGATGCCTTCACCTATCGGCTAGTCTGGGCGCTAGAAGCCGTCCGCACCCGGCGCATGTCCTTCGGCTGGTCGCCGGATACGGTGGCAGGCGGTGCTGCGGCTGCGGTCGAAACCGGTGTCCCCCAGTTCATGATGGCGATGCTGATCCGCGCAGGCCTGCCGTCACGGCGCGCGGCAATGGCGGCCATCGAAGATGCTGAGCCACTCTTCGTCACGCCCGCAGAAATGCGGGCCTGGCTTGAATCCGACGAGATTACGGCCAAAACCGACGCAGGCGACTGGCCAACACCCGACACCTCCGCGTTATGGGCACGCTTCCGAACCGAAGCTCTCAGCGGAGGCATCCAGAAATGGTCAGTCGAACGCTACAAGCGCCTACTCGATACCGAGTCCTCCCCGCCCGCTGGCCTCTATCGAATCCTCACCGACGAAGGGGACGCGCGGACTTGGCTGGCAACCCCCGACTACCAGCGGATCGCCGTCTTCAGGAAGCCAGCGGTTGATCCCAAGCCCAGCCTATTCTCGGGACGGTTACCGGGCAAAACCCGGCTCGTGGATGCTCTACGCGTCGGCCGCGGAAAGTTGCGTTGGCCGGCTGCCGACGCCTAAAAGGGAACGGCCAAGATGCGGTATGCCTGGATCGACGACCAGAAGCGCGCACCTGTCGCGAATGGAGAGCGAACAACCTGCCGCGACTGTGGCGACGTACTAGCCGAAACGATGATCTACGAAATGGAACGCCGCGGCGAGTTTCGGCGTCGCTTCAATCTGACGTCACGCTGCCTAGTGTGGAACCCCACGGACAATGCCACAGTGGAGTCGTTCAACGGCAGGCTGCGGCAGGAGTGCCTGAACGAAAACTGGTTCATGTCCCTGGAGGATGCACAGTGCAAAATCGAGGCCTGGCGCATACACTATAATCAGAGAGGCTCCCATTCTGCGCTGGGCTGGATGGCCCCGTCCGAATTTGCTGAAAAGTCTGCCGGTTGCCAGAACATGCAACCAACATGAAGCCGGTTATTCCTGATTATGACTGGAGCATATTCGGGGTCAGGGTCAAATGAAGATATTACTAACATCACGGTGCATTAATCAACGGGGTGCAGATCAGCATGCATAACTATTTGTGTGCTTGGAAAAAAACGGCTTTTAAGAAGCTAAAGGCCGTTTAGTGTTTTAATAGCTATTGAGTACATTGATGTTAAGCGGTTTAATACTCCGGCTTATCAGCATTTCTACCCGTAGAATTTAGGATAAAAATACGACTTGTACTACTTAAGTGATACTTATTATTTCCACCTATTTACTCTCAGCTATCACTAGAGCTGGTGGTATTGGGCACCTTCATATTCCGCATCTTATACATCATATTTGCGTTAAGTCTAGCTTGTTCATTGACACTGAGAAAATCAATTCGTCCATTTGGCAATTTCCTAACTTTTAGAATTCCTTCCATGGATATATGGGGAGCCACATGAAACTTGCCTTGCTTCATTATATTATGTAAACAGTGAAATCGAAGTTCGAACTCCGATCTAGTTTGCGGTGTCTCAAATGTATCAAAATTCATATGTTCTCCAATGTTATCCGAAAGAAACTAGTCCAATAGGTTTTAGATCTAACTCAAATACCCAAATCAATTTGAAGCCATGTGGTAACCTGAGAGCATTTGCATCAATCGACAGATAGCAACCCTCATTAAATGGCGCCCCCTCATACTTTTCTTTTAGTCGTCCTGACTTCCACCAATTCCGTTTTAAATTTGAGCTAGTTGCTCCAGTGATTTGCATGAAATGCGTTGTTGGTATTGCAGGGGTAAAGCTACCAAAGTACGCAGGTAAAGCTTCAACATTAGCACAAGTGTCAATCACGCAAGTCTTATCTAGTGAAGGCTTATCAAGTGACAAGAAGCGCCCTGAAGGAAGAGGAAGATTTTCTGGGTTATCTGATAAGTATGCAGTTAATCTTACTAACCTCAGTTGACCTTCAAACCAAACCCTTTCAAAATAATCTAAGTAAATACTATTTCCATGTAACGGCTTTGGCTCCTTAGAATGAAGCCATTGTAAAGCTGGAGAGTCAAAACTGCTAATTCTCAGGTTATCTAAACGAGTAGGATTATATTTTCTGAAAACATTTTCAATATGTTTGTATTCTGATTCATTTGCAACATCTGTAAATGCTACTTGAAATACGTAGCGAACTCTATCCGACCAACGATTAGGGTATTTAGTATTTTCATAATAACCCTCCGCCAACAACTGTTCCAGCTCCAAGCATACTTCTATAGATAATGGTAAACACACATCTTTCAATGCCGACTCGGCTTGAGTCAATACATAGGCGCTTGTTAAACCTAGTTTCTCTAGTCTTAACCAACTAGGCTTAATGCATTCGGCCCATGAAGGTAAGTCAACATCCATCAATCTGCTGTTATCAACCGTATTGCAAAGTCGACCTCTTAATTTACTTAAAGCTTCTGCTGCAGATTCAAAATCTTTCATAGCAGCTTCCCTAGCAATGCGTATTAGAACTGAATATCTTCCGACATGTTTACAGCCCTGTTGTATAGAGTTAAAGTCGAGCTCTTGAGCCAGTGTCTCCCAAATTTGTTTTGTTATAGACATTTGATCAAGAGCACCGCAAATGACATCAGGGTGAATGCCTGTATCCATTGAAAAAGCTTTGGCGCCAAAAAGCCGGACAAAGTCTGGGTAGCTTCTTGATAACCAAATCAGCATTTCAGATGCTTTTTCTCGCCTTAACCAAAGAGGGTGGTCAATCACATGAAGAAGCAAAGTGGCTAGGCAATGAGGTAACTCATTATCGTCCCTCTCATCTAGAAACCTATAGCCAGCGGTTTCTTTGTCCGCAGCACCAACCATGAGTTTTGTGTGCTCGTTAGTTACACGAAGAAGTTCTGCTTGCTCATCGTTAGAAGAATAACTAGCTAACCACTCTATTAAGTCGTTGGCTATCCGCCAATTTTCCGTATGGCGTTCATTAAGTATTAAAGGTGAGTACAGTTTGACTAAATCACAAACTGAGCCATTCGTTCTCAAAAGCAGAGATTGTCCATCCGCTACCTTAGAAACTTGACCACCCCATATTGACCATCCACCACTTTGAATTAATGTCAATCCTGAAATGATTTCTTTTTGTGCTTCCGAAAAATTACGGCGTCGTAGATATTTCTCCACTTTAGCTAGAGAGGTAGTAGCTTCAGAGATTGAAGTTCTGGAGCCAAAAAGTCCCGGCATATAGATAGCGTCGGAATCTTCTTTCTGCTCATTTGCTCGATTATTCGCCTTAACCGTATTTTCTTCAGGTATTGTAAGTGTAGTTCTTTGGGGCTCGGGCAAAACCATATAATTAGTGAATCTAGCTTCGAATGTCTCTGTGTATCGTTCAGGTATGGATGAAGCAATCAATACGATAAATTCGGAACAATCTTTTTTATTTTCAAATTCAGATTCACAAATAACTTCTAATCGGTCCATTATCATGGTGAGAGCGTTATCATCACCTGAAACTTTGTCAATCAAAAGTTTATAGGATTCAGCAAATCTATTAATATAGCGAGAGTCACCAAATTGAAAACTTTCTAATAATGCCCAGCAAAGCTGCCAGTCGGCACTTGAGATTAATGGATTAATAAGGTACAGAATCGAATCTTGTTCATCCAATGCTCCTCCAGGGAACCGAGTCCCTTTTATTGCAGATATTCTATCAATGTCACCTTTAGTTACCTCCTGATGCATTTGCTCTAAGGTTCCGTAGGTTTGTCTTATAAAATATTTAACTGCACTGGAAAATTCATTACGTGAACATAAAGCCTTGAGGAAATCACGTTTAGCGTACCGAACGAAACGCTGAAATGTCATTTCTCCAGCCGCTGCATCTAGTAGACCAGCAATTTTGCTAAGTTCACCTGACACTAAACTCGACGTATGACTTAGAGACTGAAGAACGGTAACACTTAACCCAAACTGATCTTCTTTATACCAACTAGGTCCCATCGAGAATGATAAAACAAGTTGATAAGTTTTATTTGCTTCGTCTGAAGCGTCTAATTTGGTATAAAATGGAATTATGCTAAGCAACTCTGGTACAAGTTCATATCTATTCTCTAAGTTATTAACTACGAACTCTTTCCAACGCTCCACCAGGGAAAACACTTGATCTTCTGTATTTAAATCCATTGGCTTATTAACAATATTTGCCAGGATTAGGTTTAGAGTTCTTCTAAATCCTTCAGAGTAGATACCGCATTGGGAACTAAATTGTCCCTCGACAAAGTTAAGTAATTCACTGATTTTATCAGGATATACATCAGTAATTAGTATTGTTAATGATTGATATAATTGGGGAACTATACTTTCTGGTAAACCATAGGCATCTTCCCATTGAACACGCTGTGCAAGACTAAACTTTAAATAGTCAAAAATATCCTTTTTTAAAATTTCCCAAACTTTTTGCAAGCCTATATTGTCCCCAGCCTCTTTGAATCTTCTAGCAGAACCATCACACCAAGCTACAACGCTATACATTGAATTGAGGCCGTTTAACCAAGTACGTGGAGATATAGTGACTAAGTCAGGATAAGTAAATTCTGTATCAATAAATGCCTTAAGTCTCCATGCTGCAAAACCATTCTCTAGTTTTGAGTGATCAATCGAAATATTGTCATCTGCAATAAATGTTATCGGTGATGGTTTGTCACTTGAAATTTCTCCTAACGCAAGAATAATATCGCTAGATGCGCCCAGAGACAAAAAACAGTCGATTACACTAGGGTGAACTTTTATTTTTTCATTACAACACTCTGAAATTAAAATTTTTATGTCAGGAAACACTTGTTCAAGGAGAACTTTATCAGTATTAATACCATAGTTATCACATAGGCCTTTATATAAAATAGCGGAAAATACAATTGGTTCTGCGATCTCTTCTAGTGGTCCGTTGTAAAGTTTTCGTATTTGATCAAGGGACATGTAACGGCCAGATAAACACATTGATGCAGCTAGCATGTAAGTCATCATCTCACTTCGAAGATGCTTACTTGTCTCCTCATCTTTAGAAGATTCATCGATGGCTTTCATCCAATAAAATTGGAAATTAGCAAGTGATGCGTGCGAATTTTTGTCTTTAGCGCGAATCCTTAGAAGATACTGCTGTAATTGAAGGTCATAAATATCAAGAAACACCCTATAAGAAAGCCCATTTCCGTTAAACACTTGTTCGAGTTCTTCAGTTAAGTTCTTCTCTACAATACTTAATAACTCTAAAGCTTCCATATAGCTGTGAGAGTCAACTAGCTTCAATGCAATTGTGAGAGCTTCTTCCAGCGGTATAATTAACTGCTTATATCGACTTACATGCTGTAGAACTTCCTGGTTTTTCCCTATAGAGATCAAAGCATTTGCTGTTAAATCAGCAGATTGAGCAAATAGAGTGTTGTAGCGGAATCGAATTCTTTGATTAAGCAAAAGGATTCGTACTGTTTCAACTAAACTACCTAGCTCAGTTGCTACTTTCAAAATACCTTTAAGATCTTCAAGGATAGTATCAGGCTCAACCCCTTGATAAACGCAATCATCAACCCAGTTTTGAGTACATAAAGTTACTAATAGCGCTTTATCTTGCCCCTCGGACTTAAGTCCATGATAAATTAGGTTAAGTGCACTGTACTTTTCGTCTTTTTGTTTTTTACAGTACTCAACCAGCCGTGATTGAATATCCTGCTCTCGTAATGCTGTCTTCTCAAGTAGAAAGTCAGAAAATGAAGAGTGATAGATTGTTGTCTGATTTGGAGACAACAATAAGTGCCGTATTCTTGCTAAAGTGCTAATCAATATCGACTGTTCGTTTGGATTCAAAATTTTAGTGAATTGGTTAATGGGGATTCCCCAGCGCAAACGAACAACTATTGCTAGTAAATTTATGGCGTCATTATCTTCCATCAGCTTCAGCCACAGCAAGTCATAGTATTTTCGAATGCTGCCATCAATTAACGGCAATTCACAGATTTCATCTTCGCTCGCTCCTGAGTTGACGAGATCGATTAAATAGCGAAGGTATAATGGGTGTCCTTGGGCTCGTTCGCAGATTAAGTTTATAGTTTTTGAACTAACGTGCACACCTGTAAGAGCTCTATAGCAATAATCTTTGACATCATTATCTGTAAGAGAGGGCATAGAAATACATGCCTCAACTCCAAGTCTTTTACCTAATCGAGTTGCAACTTGCTCATAGTTAGGTGCGGAAAGAACAATTACCAATCCAGGAAGTAATGTCATAGGTAACAGCCCAATGAACTTGTTAAGAGCTTCGGCATCTTGACGTTCAACTTCATCTAATCCGTCAATGAACAGTACTCCTTTTACATTTCTTGAGGAGTAAACACCACTTAGCTTAATGAAAAGTTGTTCTGTCTTAGTTATTAACTCTGGATAATCACCATTTTCTATACGTCCAGGAGATCCTGTGGTGAAGATCGATACTTGCATGTTTAACCAATTGAAAAACTCTTGTGGTTGGGCCAGCCGAGTGGCGTTTTTGGAGCTTTTTGGGGGGGTAAAACTATATGTACCGAAGTGTTCTAAAGAAGAGTCTATAGGGGTGTATATTTCACAAAATGTTGATTTACCTATACCATGTGCACCATTAATGAATAGGTAACTGTTTTCTTGCTCAATAGCAAATTTATCAAATTGCTTAATAAATGAATTTCTAGAGGCTAAATCTTTACGCTTATACCCATCGTTATTAGTTTCGACATTCAATCCATGTTCATTCAAAAAGGTGCGCATACTAAATACAGAAACAACACCAATGGTTTTTTCTACGGAAACTCTAATAACGCCCACACAAGTGCCGTTACAAACTACTGATGCTCCAGAAAATCCTTTGTAGTCGTTTAAAGATAATGCTTCATCTATACTGATCTCTATATCAGAGCGAAGCTTAGGTCTGTCAAACGTCTGAATAATTGTTCCTTCTAAACGATGCCCCATAGTTAATTTAGTAACAGGCCATCCGTAGGAATAAAATCGGCTTCCACCTAATGGTAATATCCCACTAAGTTTGACTGGAGAAATATTGCACTCAATTTCTAACTCTACTAAAGCGATGTCTAACTTTGCATCATGACCAAGAACATGAGCTTTCATTGCTAAAATGGGGGAACCAAAATCAAAAATTATACTTAATTCTGAATCACTTTCAATTGCATTGGCTACACAATGCCTAGCAGTTAATACTATTTTCGGTGTAATTAGTAATCCTGTACCATATTCATCACCACATTCAATCTTACAAGTTGCTACTTTCATTTCAGTGTCTAACATGATTGTTCCTTTGTAATTTCTATCCAACCAGTTGCGTCTTCTTCAACAATGAAAGTAGCGCCTGTAGTTGCTTGATAATCTCTAATTTCTCTCGATGCTGGGGTCGAATAGTTAAAATAGAGAGTCCTTGTAAAGCTTGCTTCCCTATCAATTATCGCTCGAAGAAGTTCAATATCAGGGTGATTGTGTTTGCTACCATCCGATGAAATGAAATACCTTGGAGCATCTATAACCCTGAGTAGCTCAGGACTAGTATTGTAGTTACTTCCATGGTGAGATATTTTTATTGCATCAAACATCATGGTTTCTCCCTGAGACTTCAGTCTCTGGATCTCCATCAAAATATCTTCTGCCAATGCATCTGCAAGCATTAACAATCGAATTCCATTTAACTCGATAATGGTTGCAATAGAACTAGCATTAGTTGGTGAGTCATCCGGTTTATATATATCCTCAAGCCTTTTATTGCACCCTGCAGATATGAGACTTTCTCCTTTAGCCTGTACTTTATTATTGTGCTCAAAGTTAAGCTCAAAAGCATCGTCAATAGTTTGGCTCGTGCTTACAGGACTAGTAAAACCATAGCGCCTTAAGTCCCGTTGCCATGATTTAATTAAGCTGTTCAGTCGATCTCTTGACGGTGTTAGTACTCTTACGAAGCCATCTTGGAATTGCTTATGTTGCACGGAGTCGATACATATGCTTTGTGTGCCATCAGTTCGATTCCAGGTATACTCTCCAGCTTTGATCAAAGTTGCCAATGTAGAGCCTTGTCTGGCACTGATCTCGTTAACGCTTGGGAGCGAGCTGATCTCTTTCGGATGACCTCGCTTAATGATGGCGTCAATCACTTCAAGGTCTTCAGGTGGTAGAGTGGTTTGATTTACTGAAGTCAAGCTTCGGAGACTGTTGTGCCAAACCTCTTCAATAGAAATAATATTTTTAGCATTTGAATCACCGTTTGAGGCCAGAAGGCGAATGATACCTCCAATGTGATCAGCATCAATATGCGTGATGATAATTAGATTTAAACATGCATTTTTAGCTACTAACTCTTTGAGATCTTTTTGTATGTATGAACTGAAGGTGCTGGCATACCCACCGTCTATAAGGATGTTAGTTCTGTTGGTACTTAGTAGAAAAGCATCTCCATTTTGGGCTGGGTACATTTTGATTCGCACGGTACATCCTTGGGGCTGTTATGATCCTATAAATATGCTAAGTATAAGCAATTTTTGTCCAAATTACAGAATTCAGTAGCCTTTGATACGTGATTTGTATCAACTAAATCAGGATGTTAAGATTAGAGTAGTAATAATATTCTCTTACTTACCAGTTATAGTGCTCAACTTTGTGGCAATGCCGGTGTACTGTAATTTCTCTAAAAGGGAATTAAAGTGCTGCGCAAGATACTTCATACGCAGTTGTTAAAAACATTCTCTTATGACACTGAGCCGACAGTTAAACCTCTTTGGACACATTTTCATTTAGGTTCGACATCTTCCACGTTACCTCTAGGTATGCTTCGTTTTCAGGGAGAACATTAGTAACGATGACCCATGCCTCGGAACGCTCATACCAGATTTATGGAATCCGCAACCATTGGTGGTCATTATGGTGGTCTTGACAGAAAGGGAATTCAGGTTTAGCCTATTTATTAGCCAGTTACTGGCAAAGGCGATCCCAGTCAGAGGAGCCATATTTGAAAAGCCTGCTTTTGAAGCAGGCTTTTTGCTTTTCTGCGTCCTGCGTTAACTTAAAATTGCATCCAGCCTGGCAAGCACTTCATTTACCACAGCGTCTGGTATGCTTTCCAGCCGCTTGCCGTTCCGGGCAGCCATATCAATGGTTCTGGGCTGGTCGCAGCGAATAACGCCCGTTGTTTTTGTCCCTGCCCCTTCCAGTGAAACGGTGAAACCTGCCGTGCGAGCAAAATTTCCACCGCTGGTGATGGGAACAACAACGGGTAACCGGGTCAGCTTGTTAAACGATGCCTTCGATACGATAAGCACCGGACGTTTTCCGCTTTGCTCGTGGCCAGCAATCGGATCCAGTGAAACGAGCCAGATTTCCCCTCTGTCCATCTACAGGATCTCCTTGCCCACCGCAGGAGCATCAATCCATTCCCGATCCTCTTCGCTCATTTCGGCGTGCGGATCGCACTGCGCCAGCAGCTCCTCAAGAGAATAATGAGGCCGTTTCTGGGGTTCAATAATCAGGCAGCCATTATTAATGGTCATGCCGACTTCGCTGTCCGTCGACAGCTCCAGCGTTTTGAGCACGGCGGGAGGAACCGCCAACATGATGGATCCGCCGACCTTTTTCAGGCGAGTGGTATACATAGAGCACCTCCGAATATTATATTTTAATATAACATCTACGGCAGGCGGTGCACAATTATTCATCAGATTCATGGTGATTTCCTTTTCGTAATAAAGCGTGAAGAAAGCCGTTATCCATCGGAGGACAGTACAGGTGGGAACGAAACGCGTAACTAAGAAGGCTGATAATAGAAAACTGTTTTTGCGGTTTAAAGGATTATGGCGGTTCAGGTAAACGGAATGCGAGGCGGCTTCCGGATCGGAGCTGCTTCGGAGGAGCATCAGCGGCAGCGTGAAGGCCAGATTTTTCCAGGTTCGAAGTCGAACGCTTCAGCAATCAATCTTTAGCTGTTGGGCCAGCGGCGGGTAAGCGTACTAGCCAGCATGGAGGGCACCAGGACCTGCCTGTCGCAAAAGCGCTGACAGTAAAGTGCCCCGTTTTTCAGCCCACCTATGATGTCGACAGGATGCCGGTCAGACTGCATCATACTTTGAGATATACCGCATCAATAAACTTCACTCTTCAGGCAGTACATCGCCAGCGCGGGGCTTTCATTTTTGTTGTGAGCTCATCAAAAAACGGCTGAAAATTGAGGAGACTAAAACACTATTCATGATTTTTGAGGCGAAAGCTTGGGGCGTTCCTTTTGTTTCTGCCCGCAACCCTGAAGACAGAGCCAAGGACGAAGATCTCATCGTTATGGCAATTCGTCATATACTGAATGACAAAGCGGGAGCCGACCAAACTGAGGTTCAAAAACGCCAGGCATATCGCCGCCATTTTCGTCAGCGATACCAACCCCGGCGGCTAACGGGAGGATCGGGGCTACAACGGGTTTAGCGGTATTTTGCACCCGTGCAGCCCCGGAACCGGGCAGCGTTAACGGCGCGGGATGGCGACCGGACGATAAAGCCGCAGAAGCGTCAGGCGTATCGACCGTGCAAAATAGCGTGATAAAATCAGTTTTTCATCCCGTCTATTTTCACCCGCCGTTTCACATGCTATTGCTCCAGGATATTTTTATTCATCGACATCACCCATGTTATAAATGTTCTCAGGGGGACCGGGATATGTTTGCGGCTCGGATAGTAAATATTAAAACGATCGGCAGGATAACGATAATCAGACAGTAAGCGGACAAGCCCGCCTTCTTTAATTTTATCCTGAACCAGATTCTCATACACAAAGGCAATACCCAACCCGGATTCCGCAGCCTGTATCATCGCCGCATCGGAATCCATCACCAGATCGCCCTTCACAGCCACTTCCGTTATAACGCCCGTAGCGCTAATAAACTCCCAGCGGTACAGATCCCCACCTGGAAAGCAACGGTTAATGCATCTGAAATTAACGAGATCTTTTGGTGAAGAGGGTGCGCCGCATTTTTTTATAAAATCCGCACTCGCCACTGGAATAAGAGATAGCGGCTCTCCAAAGGGTATGGCAATCATATCTTTAGGCACATCTTGCGTATAGCGTATACCCGCATCAAATCCTGAATCTATAATATTAACTTTTCTGTCCGTGGTGAATAACTCAAGTTTAATATCCGGATACTCATTTTTGAACGGTGCGAAGTAACGTTGAAAGAAGAGATCCAGCACAATGCGTGGCAAGTTTAGTTTCACCACCCCTTCCGGCTTTGCTCTGTGCTCATTAAGGTTATCAATCACCCGCCTGTAGTCATTGAGCACAGGAGTAACGTCATTCAGAAACTCCTCGCCGATAGCGGTCAGGGAAAGACTGCGCGTAGAACGATTTAAAAGCCTCGCGCCCAGTTTCTCTTCCAGATTATTTATGGCAATAGTTAACGTTGGTGGAGAAATATTCAACTCTTTTGCTGCCTGACGAAAACTTCCATGCTTCACAATAAGACTAAGCATTTCTACATGTTGCAATTCGGGAATATTTTTCATTGTTAACATCCGTAAAATACTGCATTAGAAAGAGATTAATTGTTGTGAATGGAAAAGGGAAGTATATATTTCAGCACATTGTACGAGTGAGGAAAATAAAATGGAAACACGTTATCTGGGAAAGAACAAATTTCAGGTGTCGGCATTGGGTCTGGGTTGTATGGGAATGAGTTTTGCCTATGGCGGAGCCGAAGAGTCGCAGGCAATTAACACCATTCACGCTGCGGTTGATTTGGGCGTCACCTTCCTTGATACCGCAGAAGTTTATGGCCCATTTGAGAATGAAGTGCTGATCGGAAAAGCAATCAAAGGCGTTCGCGACAAGGTACAGATTGCGACCAAATTTGGTTTCCGCATTCTTCCTGGCGGTCAGGGGCTTGAACGTATGGCCGGCGTTGACAGCCGTCCTGAACATATCCGCGAGGCGGTAGAAGGCTCCCTAAAACGTCTCAACGTCGAGACTATCGATCTCCTTTATCAGCACCGCGTTGATCCCACCGTCCCCGTTGAAGACGTAGTGGGAACAATGGCAGATCTGGTCAAGGAAGGGAAAATTCTCCATATCGGACTTTCCGAGGTCTCTGCCAATACTTTGCGCCGGGCCTGTGAAGTTCATCCGATCGCCGCCGTTCAGACCGAATATTCTCTCTGGACCCGCGAGCCGGAAGAAAACATTCTCAAAACTTGCCGCGAATTAGGGGTAGGATTTGTGCCCTATAGCCCGCTGGGTCGTGGATTCTTAACCGGCAAAATCACCGATCGGTCCGGCTTCGCCGAGGATGATTTTCGGCGCAATCTTCCTCGCTTCCAGCACGATGCCATGCGGAAAAACCAGCAGCTACTCAGCCAGCTGCGGGATGTGGCCGATAAATATCGCTGTACCCTGGCCCAGCTCGCTCTCGCGTGGGTGATGAGTAAAGGCGATGATATTGTCCCCATTCCCGGCGCGCGCCAAATCGCGCATTTGCAGGATAATGCCGGCGCGGCCAGCCTGGCTATTTCCGATGTTGATATTAAACTCATCGATCGCATCTTTACCCCTGACAATATTCACGGATTAAGATATACCCAGGGTGATTTTCATTTAATCGATAAGTAACATCCTGCTATAAATTCTCCCGCCTTTCCGGCGGGAGCTAAGGTTTACCGTCTCGCGCACATTTCTCCTCCACCGCGCCAGTTTGCTGGCGCCATGCGGTAACCTCCTCATCAAGCCAGGCCTTAAATAGAATGGCTTCGTTTTTCTGCTCTGCGCCCTGCGATGAAACCAGCCAGTAAGGCCACGGATAAGGGGCGGTGAAAGACGTAAGCTGTACCAGCTCACCTCTGGAGAGCGCATCCTGGACTAAAGAGCGGCGTTCCAGCGCGATACCTTTACCGAGCCGGACTGCCTCCAGCACCAGGTTCGAGTCGTTGATGCACAAACCGCCTGGCACAATCTCTCTTTCAAGCCCCGCGTTGATACACCATGCTTTCCACGACTCCATGGAAAAGATAATGTTGCTCTTCGCTATCTCTGACGGCGTACGGGGGAGCACGCCGCCGTTATAGGTTGGCGCGGCCACAACGATAAGCTGATCGGAGAAAAGGTAATGGCTCTCCGTTCCTTCCCAGTCGCCTTTTCCCATGCGTATAGCCAAATCCGCCCCTTCCTGCTGCATGCTGGTTATCGCCAGGCTCGCCTGTATTCGCAGCGAGAGATGGGGGTATTTCTCCCGAAACCGTTCCAGGCGAGGCAACAACCAGTGGCAGCCGAACGAGGGCACCATCGCCAGGGTCAGCTCCTGCCTGCGGGGGTTGACCTGCACCAGCCGGGTGGCATCAGCAATATGGTGCAAAGCCTCGCGGACCTGTAAGGCATAGAGCCGCCCTTCTTCATTAATCTGCACGCCGCGGCCGTGACGGATAAACAGCTTGAGGCCGACCATCTCCTCCAGCACTTTAATCTGCTGGCTGATGGCTGAATGCGTAACGTGTAGCTCTTTCGCCGCCAGCGTCACGCTGCCAAGACGCGCCACGGCTTCAAAACTACGTAAACTCGCAATAGGGGGAAAATCCGCCATGTTACCGCTCCCACAACCTGACGCGTAAAACGTGACCCACAATCTGTCAGTAATACTAACCCAACCCGTAAGATACTGAAGATATTCGCCATGACGAATTTATTGTACTGTTTCTTCACCGCCGGCAATGAAGCATTAACCTCAGCCTATTTCACCAGCACAGGAAAACAGGAATCATGATGAAGCTTATTGGCATGATGGATTCGCCTTATGTAAGGCGCGTGGCGATTTCCCTTGAACTCTACGGCGTCGAGTTTGCAAGTCACCCGCTGTCCGTATTCAGCAGCTTTGAAGCCTTTTCCAGGATAAACCCTGCGGTCAAAGCGCCGACGCTGGTGCTGGATAACGGAATTCGCCTGATGGATTCGTCGCTGATACTCTCTTATTTTGAAGCCCAGGCCGCCCCGGGGCGCAAGCTGCTGCCGGTCTCGCCGGAGGCGCTGGCAAGGGATCTGCAAACGCTGGGCTTTATTCTCGCCGCGGGTGAAAAGGCGGTACAAAATGTCTATGAACACAATCTGCGCCCGGCGGAAAAGCAGCATAATCCGTGGATAGCGCGCATCACGACTCAGCTGCTGGCAGCCTGCAGGGAGTGGAACAGGCTGCTGGAGGAGCGTCCGGCGGCCGCGGTTCCCGATCAGGTGGCCGTAACGAGTACGGTTATCTGGACCTTTATTCAGTCAACGATCCCTCACGTGGTTCATGCGGGAGACTTTAATCATATCCGGTCCGTTGCCGAATTATTTGAAACCCATAGCGCCTTTAAAAAACATCCCTTTAGCTAAAGCATCAGCTCAATGCGATGAAGCTAAACCCTGAACGTGAATCGCCACGGCAACCGAGAGCGCCCGGCAACCGCGGGCGCGTTATCCTGATGGAAGAAATCGCCTGGCGTGAGGGAAAGGGTTAAAAACCGCTACCGGCGTGCAGTGCTGCACGACCAATCTCCACCGGCATCCCTGAACGGCGTTCAAGCGCCTGCTCCGCGTGATTCACATCCACCCCCTCCCCCTTCACAAAGGCCTGAATCGCCGGCGTGATGGGGAGCGGCACCTTCCGGTCCGATTCATACTCAGCGCGGTTACGCGACAACGGTTCGTGAACTTCAACCCAGCGGCTGCCGTCCGGCTCGGCGGTATACTTCACCGGCTGGTCGATGATTTGCACGCGCGTCCCGACCGGAACGGTATCAAACAGGTATTTGATGTCGTCGTTACGCAGGCGGATGCAGCCCTGGCTCACGCGCAGGCCAATGCCGAAATTGGCGTTGGTGCCGTGGATCGCGTAGAGCCTGCCGATGTAAATCGCGTACAGGCCCATGGGATTATCCGGCCCTGCGGGCACAAACGCGGGCAGGCTTTCGCCACGGCTGGCGTATTCACGACGGGTATTGGCGGTGGGCGTCCAGGTCGGCGCCTCCTGCTTACGCTCCACGGCGGTGACCCAGTTACGGGGGGTTTCGCGTCCTGCCTGGCCAATGCCAATCGGCAGAACGTCAACCGTTGTGCCATCGGGCGGATAGTAGTAGAGACGCATTTCGGCCACGTTGATCACGATCCCGTTGCGAACCGTGGCGGGCAGGATAAGCTGCTGCGGGACCACCAGCGTGGAGCCCGACTTCGGCAGGTACACGTCGACGCCGGGGTTGGCCTCGAGCATATTGCTCAGGCCCTGACCGTACTGAGCGGCGAAGGCCTCCAGCGGCTGGGTATTGTGTTGCGGAATGGTGATGGTCAGCGGGCTGCCCACCAGGCGGCTTCCTTCCGGCGGCAACGAGTAGCTCACCGCCAGAGCGCTCTGGCTGGTGAGGATCATAATAAGAGAACAAAGCAGTTTCACACGCCGCACAATTTCCCTTCCTTTGTGGCGATAATCGTGAATAAATTATAGCTTCGTTTACTCTTTCATATCTGATTTATCATCCTGCTAAATCTGATAATCGATTGCGGCCTCTTCCGGCTCCATCGCCTGACGTTTAATTTCCTCCAGCGACAGCCCTGCGTTACACAGTTCAATAAAGCGCCAGACGTAATTTCGCTGCAGCTGACCGCGCTTCAGGCCCAGCCAGACGGTATTGGCATCGAACAGATGGCGGGTATCGAGACGCGTAAAGGTATCAGATTCCCGCGCGTCGCCTGACTGTTCCGCCACCAGCCCCACGCCCAGCCCCAGCTCGACGTAGGTTTTGATAACGTCGGAGTCCTGAGCGCTTAATACGATATCCGGCATCAGCCCTTTACGGTTAAAGGCTTCGTCAATACGTGAACGCCCGGTAATCCCCTGGCGATAGGTAATGAGCGGCCAGCGGGCGATGGCATCGAGGGTTAACGGCGTCACCTGGGTCAGCGGATGATCTTTGGGGACCAGCAGGCTGTGGTGCCAGCGGAACCAGGGGAAAGCCACCAGCGTCGGGTCGTTGCTCAAGCGCTCGCTGGCGATGCCGATATCCGCGCCGCCGTTGTGCAACAGCGCTTCAATTTCCTGCGGCGTCCCCTGAACTAATTCAAGACGTACGTCGGAAAAGAGTTCGCGGAAGGCTTTGATCACCGGCGGCAGGCTATAGCGCGCCTGGGTGTGGGTGGTGGCGATGGTTAAGACGCCGGACGCATCGTTGGTAAACAGGTCCGCAAGGCGACGAACGTTGCTGGCTTCATTCAGAATACGCTCGGCAATCGACAGCAACGCTTTGCCCGGCTCCGTCATCCCCAGCAGGCGTTTGCCGCGGCGGATAAAAATCTCGATCCCCAGCTCTTCTTCCAGTTCACGAATATGACGGCTGACGCCCGATTGCGATGTATAGAGCATATTGGCGACTTCCGTCAGGTTGTAATCCTGACGGGCCGCTTCACGAATAATTTTGAGTTGCTGGAAGTTCACCCTTTCCTCCGGGCTATCAGACATAACATATGCACTATTGTTAAAGTCTGTTGTCCCTGCTAACAAATAATAAAAACCAGCAACTTATTCCATTCAGGAATATAGCCTAACTGACTAACAATAGTTCACGGTTTTCCAGCGACGGACGGCTCACCAGCGACATTAAAATTTCCTTAACCGCCTGCGCCTGCGGCGACAGACTGCCGCGTGCCGACATATTGACCGACAGCGACAGGCTCATTGACGGCGTGCTGATGCGCGCCATCCAGCCATTCGCCGCGCTGCACAGCGAACGGGCGGCGGACTCAGGCAGAACGGTGACGCCCATGCCGCTGGCAATAGCCGCCGTCAGGGTGGTAATGGATTCAATTTCGCCGATAATTTTTGCCGACAGTCGACGCAGAGTGAAGGCTTCGGTGACCCTTGCGCGAACGGCGCTGTAATCACGCGGCAGGAACAGATTCATTTCCGCAACCGCCGTCAAATCCACGCTCTGCCCCGGGCAATCCCGGGTTCCGACCAGGTAGAGATCTTCCTTCAGCAGCGGCTGACTGACGATCCCGGCGACCGGGGAACGTTCATAGAGCACGGCCATATCCAGCTGACCGTCGATAAGCTTATCGTTGAGGATCGTTCCGCTGCTTTCCTGCAGATAGACCATAACTTCCGGCAGCTCGTTACGCACCGTTTGCAGCAGCGGCATGGTAATGGCCGAAGCCGCCGTGCCCGGGGCCAGCCCAATTGACACCTGGCCGCTTAGCGTCTGACCGACGTTGTTAACCGCCAGCTGCGCCTGCTCGCACTGACGCAGGATAGTCCGGGCGTGGGTGTAAAGGATCTTGCCCGCTTCGGTCGGCGTCACGCCGCGCTTGGTGCGGATCAACAGCTGCTGGTCCAGCTCGCCTTCCAGGGTCGCAACCTGCTGGCTCAGCGCCGGTTGTGCGATGTGCAAGACTTCAGCGGCCTGGGTCAGACTGCCGATATCGACGATTTTCACAAAATACTTCAGTCGTCTTAAGTTCATTTTGCCTCCTGTAAGGAACACCAGTACCAACACTGGCCGTTTAGATGCAGAAGGTTTTGCAATTTGCTTGCCAGCTTTTTTGCAGGGACGCAAATGCCGCTGCAGGCCGCGTAATAAGGGATACTGATAGCAAACCGCGATTTTGTTGCCCGGTAAGCGGATTGCGGTATGCCCCATTAGGGGTATAAATGCACCGCAACGGTGCATCCGGCGGCGCAATGCCGTAAAAACAGGCACTCTGCTGAAATTGTCAGCAAACGAACAAGTTAAGGTGATTCAGGCTTTGACAAGGGGGATGGTCATCGTTAATATGCGCCCCGTTCACACGATTCCTCTGTAGTTCAGTCGGTAGAACGGCGGACTGTTAATCCGTATGTCA
>PPYF01267421.1_pt1 | contig 88055 bp, 54 predicted proteins | sample 1559871 | NCBI WGS metagenome assembly PPYF01 (sample SAMN08240021, study PRJNA423297) | Human gut metagenome, whole genome shotgun sequencing project.
ATTGAATAGCAAACGGTTCTAATCGTAGGAGGCTACGGCATTCCTGCCGTAGCCATTAGTAACTGAAATACAACTGTTTCCAATGACTACGGCAGGAATGCCGTAGTCTCCTACAGTTAGCCATTCATCACAATTCTATAGTTTTGACACACCCTCCTATGTGGTGCTGCCCCTTCGGGGCGTACCACTTACGCCTTTTGACACATCCTCAACAAAGTAGAATGGTTATTTGCCAAATTCTAAAGTTAGATAAGTTGGTACACCTTCCGCTTTGTTGGTGCACTTGAGACAAGTGCACCCCCTAAAAGTTATCTGCGCGAGCCAAAACCACCACTTCTTGACGACGAACCACCGCCACCAAACGACGACGAATGTCTTGATGAGCCCGACGGCTTGAACGTTGAGCGTGGGGCTGACGAGCCCGACGAGTTGTCGCGGCGCGAGCCGAAGCTGCTGCCTGAAGAGCCTCTATTGCTCTCGGGCTGACGCACCGTTGTGCGCGTGCTACTCTCACGACTGCCAAAGCCAGAGCCACGGCTTGAACCAAAGCCCGACGAACTGCGGCTTGAGCCAAAGCCCGACGAACTGCGGCTTGAACCAAATCCTGACGAACTGCGCGAGCCGAAACCGCTTCCGCTGTTGTCGCGGCGCGAGCCGAACCCACTGTTACCTCTGCTCTCCACCCTACGGTTGCCACGCGAACCGAACGACTGGCGATTGCCACGTCCGTAGTCGCCGCGCTTGAAGCCGTCACGCATACCGAAGTGGGCATCGCCACCACGGCGCGAACCGAATGTTCTGCCGTTGTACCACGAACTGCCGTTGTTCTGACGCCACGAGTGGCCACCACGATAGCTCACGTACACCGTCGGACGATTGAAGTAGAAGTAGTCGCGGTGCGGATAGCGAGCGTATATAGCGAAGTGCCAAACGCCTGCACTGAAGTAGAGCGGACGATAGAAGTAGGCTGCATCGCAGAACATACGGTACTGCCAGTCGAGGAGCACATAGCTGAAGTCGATGTTGCGCCAACGCCAGTAGTCGCCGTAGAGTTCGTCGTCGGAGTTGACACTGAGCAGATAGTCGAGGTTTATCTCGTAAGCCGCCTCATACTGGTCGTCGGTGAGGTTCAGCTCGTAAGCCATCTTATCGGTGAGGAACAACGCCTGTTCGCGTGCCTGACTGTAACTCATTGCGCTGGCTGCTACCGCGAAGCCAAGCACCATTACTATTGTTGCGAATAACCGTTTCATAATATCTCTGTTTTAAAAGTTATACTTATCTTAAAGGGGTGCCTATCAGGGGGTGCACTTGTCATCCTCAGGGGGTGCACTTGTCTCAAGTGCACCAACCAAGTAGAATGTGCTATTTTGGTGCAACTACAGCTCTGTTGGTGCACTTCTTGCTCTGTTGGTGCAGTTGAGACAACTGCACCCCCTTGACTGCACCCCTTGACTGCCCCTTGAGGTTTCCTTTCGCTTGCAAAGTTATGCTTTTGTTACTGCAAGCCAAAAGGATTTTCCCTAATCGGCAATGGGAAATTCCCTAATTAGCAGAACTTTTACCATCGTGCTCCGTCCGCCACCCGATCAGATCCCGTCCGCTGCCCGATCAGATTCCGTCCGCCACCCGATCAGATTCCGTACGCCACCCGATGACTTAACCATCACTACAACACCACACAACTACCACCGCAAAACAACCGTTTCATAACATTTAACTCCTTAAACGCTACGTAATTAATCAAAAAAGCGTAACTTTGCAACTAAAATTATAATAAAACACATATAAAAATGGCACAAGAAGACGTTTTCAAGAAAATCGTGAGTCACTGTAAGGAGTACGGTTTCGTATTCCCAAGTAGCGAGATTTATGACGGACTGGCTGCAGTGTACGACTACGGACAGAACGGTGTAGAACTGAAGAACAACATCAAACAATACTGGTGGAAGAGCATGGTGCTGCTCCACGACAACATCGTGGGCATCGACTCTGCCATCTTCATGCACCCTACTATCTGGAAGGCAAGCGGACACGTAGACGCATTCAACGACCCGCTCATCGACAACCGCGACTCAAAGAAGCGCTATCGTGCCGACGTTCTCATCGAGGACCAGATTGCGAAGTACGACGAGAAGATCGAGAAGGAGATTGCCAAGGCACGCAAGCGCTTCGGCGAGAGCTTCGACGAGGCACAGTTCCGCGCCACAAACGCTCGCGTAATCGAGCACCAGCAGAAGCGCGACGCTCTCCACGCACGCTATACAGAGGCTATGCAGGGTCCGGACCTCGCCGAGCTGAAGCAGATCATCATAGACGAGGAGATCGTAGACCCGATCAGCGGCACAAAGAACTGGACCGACGTGCGCCAGTTCAACCTCATGTTCTCTACAGAGATGGGCTCCGTAGCCGACGGTTCTAACAAGGTGTACCTCCGTCCGGAGACAGCACAGGGCATCTTCGTCAACTACCTCAACGTGCAGAAGACGGGCCGCATGAAGATTCCGTTCGGCATCGCACAGATCGGTAAGGCGTTCCGCAACGAGATCGTGGCACGCCAGTTCATCTTCCGTATGCGCGAGTTCGAGCAGATGGAGATGCAGTTCTTCGTACAGCCTGGCACCGAGCTCGAGTATTTCCAGAAGTGGAAGGAGCTGCGCATGAAGTGGCACCAGGCTCTTGGCTTCGGCGCCGAGAACTATCGCTTCCACGACCACGAGAAGCTGGCTCACTACGCCAACGCCGCTACCGACATCGAGTTCCACATGCCGTTCGGCTTCAAGGAGGTAGAGGGCATACACAGCCGCACCAACTTCGACCTCTCGCAGCACGAGAAGTTCTCAGGCCGCTCAATCAAGTACTTCGACCCGCAGACCAAGGAGTCGTACACTCCGTACGTCATCGAGACATCTATCGGCGTAGACCGCATGTTCCTCAGCGTGATGTGCCACTCTTATAAGGAGGAGCAGCTCGAAAACGGCGAGACACGCGTCGTACTCATGCTCCCGCCCGCACTCGCGCCGACAAAGCTCGCCGTGCTGCCACTCGTTAAGAAGGACGGACTGCCCGAGAAGGCTCGCGAGATTGTGAACAACCTGAAGTTCCACTTCAACACAAGCTACGACGAGAAGGACACCATCGGCAAGCGCTACCGCCGTCAGGACGCAGTGGGCACACCGTTCTGCGTGACCGTCGACTACGACACACTGCAGGACAACACCGTGACACTACGCTTCCGCGACACAATGGAGCAGGAGCGCGTGAGCATCGACCAACTCCTCAGCATCATCGAGGACAAGGTGAGCATCACAAGCCTGCTCAAGAAATTGCAGTAAAAACATACTAAATGAAGAAATACTATTTATTCATACTCCTCGCCATGACGACCGTCTTCGCAGCAAGCCTGTCGTCGTGCAGCGAGACCGACAACGAGAAGGAGGAGTTCCCCAACTGGCGAAAGACCAACGAGACGTACTACGACAAGAAGTATGCCGAGGTGAAGCAGCTGGTGGCGGGTGGTGCTGCCGACTGGAAGGTGCTGCGCTCATGGAGCCTCAACGACCAGGTGGCTACGCATAGCTACGACTTCGTGCTTGCCAACGTGCTCAACGCTGGCAAGGGCTCGGGCTGCCCGTTCTTCACCGACTCGGTGAAGGTGCACTACAGCGGCCGTCTGCTGCCATCCACAAGCTACGCCGAGGGCTATGTCTTCGACAAGTCGTGGCAAGGCGAATACAACCTCAGCACGATGAAGCCACGCACGTTCGCCGTGAGCGGAGTGGTGAAAGGCTTCGCCACAGCACTGCAGAACATGCACATCGGCGACAGATGGCTCGTGTACATGCCCCATCAGCTGGCATACGGCTCGTCAGCCACGCCGGGCGCAGCCTACTCCACACTCATCTTCGACGTAACACTCGTAGGCTACTTCCGCAAAACATCCGCTGCAGCTGCTCCGGCTAAGGACGGCACAGCACAACAGCAGACCACCGGCTACTGGGTTTATGAGTAATAATAGGAGGGTATGGCATCCTTGCCATACCCACGCAACCATAAAGGGTATGACATTCACACAATGCCATACCCTTTTTACATTATTTAAACATTATTTTAATACAAATACAAAACATTAGATGTAATTTTGCATTCAAAGAAACAACATCCCTTATCTCAACTACAACACTCGTAATTTTAACGACATAACAACAAGCCTATAACATTAAAAATTACATATTATGACTAAACATTTACGATTTTTTATGCTCACACTGCTCACGATTGTGTGTACGGTGGGGGGGTATGCTCAAGAAACGGTAACGGATGAGTTGACCGCAACCACATTAAACGTTTCTACAAAAAGTTACCAAAAATTTGCAACAAAAACATTATCGTCTGGTGCAAGTTATGATGGTGCTGCATTTATTGATAGTAATAACCCAAAAGGTATTCAAATAAAAGCTAAAAAAGATACAAAGGGTTTCTATACAGGTATAATAACATCAGCATCAAGTGGTACAATAAAATCTATCACTATCAATTTTAATAGTGCTAATTCTAATACTCTTGGCATTTATGGCAAAAACACAGCATACACTACTGCTGACGATCTATTTGGCTCTGCTGCTGGTGAACTAATCAAAAATGTTGATAACAGCAAAACAGCGGTAACAATCACTCCTGACAAAGCATATAAATTCATTGGTTTTAAATCTAATAAGGGAACTATCTACATAGACAAAATTACCATTGTTTGGGAAAAAGCAGCTACCACCCCTGCCACCACTACCACCTTTGGCACCAATTCCGGCAAGACATTCACATTCACCAATGGCACGCTTGAGGATTTTACCACGCCTACAGCTACTGCTACAAAGAGCGACGACAACACCGACTTGTCTAACCTTATTGAATATGCAAGCTCTGATGCAGACATCGTAGCCGTTGACTCTAAAACCGGCGAACTGACATTCACCAACACCAAGTTTGGCAAAGCTATCATCACAGCCACTCTTCCTAAAACTGACACCTACCAAACATCTACCGACTCATACGTTGTCGTAAACAAAGACAACCACATCGCTACTTCTCTATCCTTTAATGGCACCGACGTCACTCTTACCGAAGGCAAGACCGATGCCGGCACAGACTTCACGGGCTACACCGCTACCGAAGCTAACAACATTGACGGCACTATCACATACGCAGCTTCGGGCGACGCTGTGGCTACTGTCGACCCCACGACTGGCGCAGTAACCATCAACCCATCTGTATATGGCACAACAACCATCACCGCTACATTCACACCTGCAGACCCAACACAATACTCTGGCTCTACCGCTACGTATCAGATTACGAACAAGAAGGCTGTTGATTTATCGGAGATAGTGTTCGATGTCTCTGAAGACAAAGTGAGTGGCACTAGTAAGCTGACATTGACAAAGTCAATTGTAAAAATAAACACATCAAGTGGTGCATTAGGTAAATATACAGACTACCGCTTCTATAAGGATAGCAAAACAACGTTCTCACTTACCGATCCTACACGAGTAATTACAAGCATTAAGTTTGTAGGTGGTTCTGCATACGGTAATTTCACAACAGACAAGCCCAATTACGACAAAACCACCGGCACTTGGACTGGCTATGAGGAGTCTGTAAAATTCACAGCAGAGTCAAAAGTAGATGATGTCACCCAAATCATCGTCACAACAGCAGAGAAGAAGGCTGCTCCTACCCTCTCATTCGCCGAGGCAACTGTAACAAAGGAGTTAGTAGCGGGCACTATTGACCTTCAGACCATCACCAAGCCTGAAGACCTTGACGCATCTGCTATCACATACGCAAGCTCCGACGACGCAACCGCAAAGGTTGAGGGCAATAGAATCCGCTTGTACAAGACTGGCGAGGCGACCATCACCGCCACATCGGCTGCAACAGACAAGTATGCTGCAGGCACAGCGTCCTACAAGCTCATCATTTCCGACTCACGCAAGGACGCAGCCTTGGCAGTAAAGGCGAACCCCGTAAAGGTGAAACTTGGGGATGATATATACGACCTGGCAAGCAACATCACATGCGACAACGGTCTGAACAGCGAGACGTTCAAATACAAAAGCAGCGATAATAGCTATACGATTACAGACAACCTGATAGAATTTGACAAGGTTGGCACAACCACCATCACTGCCCAATTTGGCGGTAACGACTCATACAAGCCTGCGGAAATATCCTACACCTTCGAAGTGGAAGACCCACGCACAACTGATGCCGACTTCAAGTTCGCAGCAGAGAGTTACAACGCAGATTTAGCAGAAGCAACAGCAGGTATTGTAACATTCAATGCTGCAGATGTGCTGCAGAATCCACACAGCCTCAACGTAACTTACACCATATCGCCAGAAAGTGCTAACGCAACGATTGGAGGAACAGACGGAGAAGCACTTATTGAAGTTAGTGGCACATACACAATCACCGCAACCGCTGCTGCTAACGATACCTATAAGGAGACAACGGCAACATGCACGCTGAAGGTAATCAACAGCGCAGTAGAAGAAAAAATCATCGAGTTCGTTGCTGGCGTAAATAAGGGAGGACAAACAGGAAATGGCAAAGAAGATCAAATAGTGCAGGGTGTAGTAACAATACATGGTACGGATGCAGCATTCGCTGCAGTATCTTCTAATAAATATACTTACAGATTATATCAGAACTGTACTACAACCATCTCAACCAAGATTGGTAAAATCACAAAGATTGAATTCGTAAAGGGTGACAAACCTATTAACAACTTGAAATACAATGGTAAAGACGGAGCATTTACTGCAGACACAAAATATGATCTCTGTTGGGTGGGTTCTGCTAAGGAAGTTGTATTTAAAAATACTGATCAGGCTCGCGCCACAAACATCATCGTCACAGTAGAAGTACCGAAAGCAAAGAGCTACACTCTCGACGAGACAAAGACCGACAACGTCATCGAGACATACGAGAACGCTAACGTGACGCTGCAGCGCACACTCAGCAAAGACTACTGGAACACATTCTGCGTGCCGTTCGCACTTGATGCGAAGCAGGTGACACAGTACTTCGGCGAGGGCACACAGCTACGCACATACGAAGGCAACTGCGAGAACAACATTGTGTACTTCGCAACTGTAGACAACATCGAGGCTGGCAAGCCGTACATCATGAAGCCAGGCAATGCCGTTGTGACAAACCCAACATTCGAGGGAGTAAGCATGGTGGCTACAGGACTCGACGAGAACGGCAACCCGCAGGCTATAGGCGCAACAACCACTGTGCAGATGAAGGGCATCTACAACCAGATATTGCTGAAGACCGACAGGACTGAACTCTTCCTCGGCGACAACGACCTCTTCTACTACCCGATTAACAATACCGAATCTCGCACCATCGGTGGCTTGCGTGCATACTTCATCGTGCCACAAGGCACCGACATCAAGAAGCTACGCGCTAACCTCGACGGAACACCAACATCGCTCGGCACTATCTTCGACACTGAGGAAAGCAACGCTCCTGTGTATAATCTGCAGGGACAGTACGTAGGCAACTCACTCCGTGCGCTGAAGAGTGGCATATACATTCAGAACGGCAAGAAGGTAGCAGTGAAGTAAACATACGCAACATTTAACCAATAATATACTTAAGCACAATGAAAAAGCATTATATAAAGCCATCGATAGCAACGATGGAAATAGAAGCAACAAGCATCATGGCTGGCTCTACGGGCATAGATGGCTCTGGCTCACAAGGTGGCATAGACAACCCAAAGCCTTGCGATGGCAGCACATCAAAACATGTGTCGTCGCGCATCTACTTCGACTCGTGGGAGTATGATGACAACAGCAACGAAGAGGATGAGTATTAATAATACAAAGACAACAAAGGTCGAGCGAAATCGCTCGACCTTTGTTGTCTTATGGGCAGTTGCAGGGGGTGCACTTGTCTCAAGTGCACCAACCGAACAAAATACCAATTGGTTGGTGCACTTATTACTTGGTTGGTGCACTTGAGACAAGTGCACCCCCTACAAGCTTGTTCTCGCAGAACACGACCTTATAGCTTCCGCCTCGCTTTGTCTTGAACTTCAGCACCGAGTCGCCGTATCGCACCTCGCACGGTTCGCCCGAGCCGGAGAGTATTGTCGCCTCAGCGAGCTTGCCGTTCTTCCAGCTGATAGACACGGTGAAGTTGCCCTTGGCACGCAGTCCGCTCACTGAGCCTTCAGTCCAAGCAGCAGGTAGTGCAGGCAGCAGGTGGACGAATCCCATGTGGCTCTGCATAAGCATCTCGGTTACGCCGGCTGTTCCGCCGAAGTTACCATCAATCTGGAACGGAGCGTGCGTGTCCCAGAGGTTGTCGAGCGTGCCGTTCTTCAGCAGATTGCCGTAGAGCGTGTAGGCATGATTGCCGTCGTGCAGGCGTGCCCACTGGTTGAGCTTCCAACCCATCGACCATCCCGTTGCGCCGTCGCCGCGATGCTCGAGCACCACGCGCGAAGCCTTAGCCAGTTCGGGCGTGGTGACGGGCGACACGGTGCGACCAGGGTGCAGACCGAAGAGGTGGTTCACATGGCGATGCTCGTCCTTCGGGTCGTCGATGTCCGTCGACCACTCCATGAGCTGTCCGTAGCGACCTATCTTATACGGCGCGAGATGCTTCAACGCGTCCTCCCACTGGCGGCGTTCCTTGGCACTCTTGCCTAACACGCGGTTAGCCTCAACAGCGTCCAGGAGCACTTCGCGTATCACGGCGTGGGCGAACGTAGCACCCTCGTCAACAGGTCCGTGCTCGGGCGATGTGGACGGAGCAGCGGTGTACACGCCGTCGGCGCGATGCCAGAGATAGTCGGACGCGAAGTCGGCAGACTCCTTCAGTATTTCGTAGTTGTCAGCGAGGAAGCGGCGGTCGCGCGTAAAATCGTAGTAGTTCCAGAGGTGTGTGGCGAGCCACGGACCGGCGAACGGCGAGAAGTTCCACGACATATCCTCGCTCGAGAGCGGCGATGTGAAGCCGAAGATGTTGCCCGATACGGACGTTGTCCAGCCACGTGTGCCGAAGTACGACTTCGCCGTTACACGGCCCGGCTTCACGAGCGTGCGGATGAAGTTGAAAAGCGGCAGCTCGCACTCCGAGAGTCCCGTCGGGCAAGCCAACCAGTAGTTCATCTGCAGGTTGATGTTGTTATGATAGTCGATACGCCACGGTCCGTCGACGTTGTTGTGCCACAAGCCCTGCAGGTTAGCCGGCAGATTGTCGGCACGCGACGACGAGATGAGCAGGTAGCGACCGAACTGATAGTAGAGCTGCTCCAAGTAGTAGTCGGGCTTGCCCTGGCGGTAAGCCTCAAGACGACGGTTCACGGGCAGGTCGTCGGCATCAACCGTAGCGTTGTTGATGTTCAGACGCACGCGGTTGAAGAGCTCCGAATAGTCGGCATAGTGCTCGTTGAGCAGCGAAGCGTAGTCCTTTGTGGCAGCCTTGGCGAGCCAGTCGGCAGTAGTCTGCGCAGGGTCTACACCTACGTAAGCCTTCGGGTCGCTGAAATCGGGGTCGTAGTTGGGTCGGTAGTCAGTGTCGGCAGTGATGAGGAACACAACCTCGTCGGCATCCTTCACCGTGAGCTTGCCACCCTCGTTGCTCACCGCACCGCCCTTAGCCACAGCCTTTATACGCACGGCGTACTCCATACTGTTGTTGTCGAGACGTGCCAGCCAGCAGAGCGCGTCGGTGCCGTCAGCCTTCATCTCGCCCGTCGACACGGGGTTGGGAGCGTAGGAGAACACGAGGTTCTGCTTGCCGCGCTGCGAGGCAGCGAAGCGCACCGCCATCACGTTGGCAGGATGCGACACGAAATACTCGCGCTCGTACTGCACGCCGTCCTTGCAGAAGCTCACCTTCGCAAGAGCAGAGTCGAGCGACAGCTCACGGCGATAGTCGGTCATTCCCACTGAGCTGAGTCCGGTCTCAATGTAGAACTCGCCGGCGGTAGTGAAGCTGCCGAAGCGGAACGGCTCCTCGGCATCAGCCTCGTATGGCACCACGCTGTTGAAGTTCTTGCGTGTGAGCAGCTCCGCCTTCTGCCAGTCACCTTTGGTGAACGCCTCGCGTATCTCGCCCACCACATGAGCCGACTGCTTGTTCACGTCCCAGTAGTAAGCAGCGCCACGCGAGGTGTTCGGACCGCCGCGCCAGAGTGTCTTCTCGTTGAACGTGATGCGCTCAGCCTCAACCGAGCCGAGCACGTTGCCGCCGATATTGCCGTTGCCGATGGGCAGCGACTGCGACTCCCATTCGGGGTCGGGGTTGTTCACCAAGTCGCCGGCACGCACCAACTGGCGCTCGGTAGGCATACGGTCGGGACTCGAAGCGAGCCACACTGCCTGTCCGCGCATAGTCGTCGGACGGTCGAACCAATACTTCAAAGGGGTGTTCCGCTCGGCGAAAGCGTTGACAGACCCCAAGGCACAAAGCGCAAGAAGCGCAAGGAGTTGTTGTTTTGATTGCATTATGATTAGTTTTTTTATTTGTCTATCACCACAAAGTTACTGCAAAAAAGCGAAATAAGCCGCCATAACATCATCTATTATAATAAAAAGCAGTAAATTTGCAAAATAGGGGGTGCAGTTGTCTCAACTGCACCAACCGAGTAAAATACCAATTAGTTGGTGCACATCTTGCTTTGTTGGTGCACTTGAGACAAGTGCACCCCCTACTGACCTTTAAATACAAATCACATAAATAAAAAACAATGAACAATCTAAACAACATAACCAGCAAGTTCCTCATCGAGGGCACCGTGAGCGACATCAAGCCACTCGGCAACGGACTCATCAACGACACATACCGCATACATACCGCTGAAACAGACCGCCCCGACTACGTTCTGCAACGCATCAACCACCACATCTTCACCGATGTCGATATGCTGCAGCACAACGTGGAGACCGTGACCAACCACATCCGCGAGCAGCTGAAGGCGGAAGGTGTCGACGACCTCGACCGTCGTGTGCTGCGCTTCGTGCCCACCGCCGAGGGCAAGACCTACTACTTCGACGGCGAGAGCTACTGGCGCGTGTCGGTATTCATCAGCGATGCCGTGACGATGGAAACCGTGACACCCGACTCGTCCTACGACGCAGGCAAGGCGTTCGGCGACTTCGAGGCGCGGCTGGCTTACATAGCCGACCAGTTGGGCGAGACAATCCCCGACTTCCACAACATGTGCCTACGCCGCGACCAGCTGCGCAAAGTGTACGCCGAAGACCCCGTTGGACGCGCCGAGAGCGTGAAGCAGTTCGTAGAAGAGATTGAGGCGTATATGGACGAGATGTGCCTGGGCGAACGACTCCTCGCCGAGGGCAAACTGCAGAAGCGCGTGTGCCACTGCGACACGAAGGTGAACAACATGATGTTCGACAAACAGGGCAAGGTGCTCTGCGTGATAGACCTCGACACCGTGATGCCGTCGCTCTTCGTCAGCGACTACGGCGACTTCCTGCGCACCGCTGCCAACACCATTGCCGAAGACTCGCCCGAGTACGAGAAGATCGATTTCCGCATGGACATCTTCGAGGCGTTCACACGCGGCTACTTAGAGTCGGCACAACGCTTCCTCACTCCGCTCGAAGTGTCGCTCCTGCCCTACGCTGCCGAGCTCTTCCCCTACATGCAGTGCGTGCGCTTCCTCTGGGACTACCTCTCGGGCGACCACTACTGGAAGTGCCAGTATGCCGAGCATAACCTCACACGCGCCCGCAACCAGTGGCATCTCTTCCTCAAAGCAAAGGCACACGAGGCAGAGATGAAGCGATTCATCGAAGAACTGAAGAAGTAGAGTTCTGTCATCCGCATCGGTCGTTACGAGCATCCGCATCGACCATTACGAGCATCCGCATCGACCGTTACGAGCATCCGCACCGACTGGTGCGGATCATAAAAGTCACATAATATTTTGCCAGTCTCACCATTTTTCACTAACTTTGCATCCGCTAACGCGCTTGTGGCGGAATTGGTAGACGCGCCAGACTTAGGATCTGGTGTTTTAGGACGTGAAGGTTCGAGTCCTTTCAGGCGCACCATAAGAAATCCTAACTGCTTGAATATGAGCAGTTAGGATTTTTGTTTTTATAAAATTGCCAACATTTTGCCAACATAATTCGTCGCTAATTTGTTGTGGTTGGCAAAGTTCATGTTGTTTTCATCCGTATTTCTCATGATTTCATTGCATTTCACTTGACATCGCCAATTTTATGAGTCACCAAATGACAAGCTATAGTCAGGTAGATTAGCTCTCATATTCTATAAATTGATGTATATATCATCTATATAATACAAATATCACTATCTAACATAATAATTCAACACCTTTATTCGTTATTCTAACAGGGAATCACTACTTTTGTACTTTCCAAATAATTATACGCAAATATGAGTAAAGATATAAACAGACTAAAGGTCGTCCTGGCTGAAAAGAAACGAACCAACAAATGGCTCGCTGAACAATTGGGTAAAGATCCTGCCACTGTTTCAAAATGGTGTACCAACACCATACAACCGAATGTCGAGACATTGGTGGAAATCGCCAAATGTCTGAATGTTGAGATACAGGATTTGTTTTGGCCAATATATAAAAAATAAACGTATATGAACATAATTTTATTAATAATAGCGATTTGCTATCCTTTTATATTTAAATATATTGAACAGTATTTTTCACAAAAGGGGAAAAATGCTGCTCAAAAAGAAGATGTTCGTGATATTCAATACGAATCAAAAAAAGGTGAAAATATCGCAACAAAAGAAGATATTAAGGAGATAACATCACAGATTGAAACAGTAAAGAATGAAATCTCGTTTGAAAAACAACGCAGACATGAGTTTATAAATCAACGGACGGAACGTTTGTTGAAAATTTTGTATCTTACTGAGAAATTGAATGAGCAACAAGGAATCTTGTTATATGCTTTGTACGACAAACATTCCTCTAAACGGCTTCTTTCTTTGATTGAGCAAATAAATGGTACGCTATTATCATTCCTACATGAATGCAGAATTATCTATGTGACGGTTGAAGATAAAGATTTGACTTCACGAATAACGGATTTAATAAAAGATGCTCAAGCTTATGCAGGTTATATGTGCTATATAGCAAGTAACGCTGCCAGCCATTTAACTAATTGGGAAGATTTCCTTGATTTAGCAGAAAAACATAATAATGCAACTCAGCTACTGAACGAGGCTATAAAAAGTCAAAATGGTGTCGAACAAACAAGAAAAGAATTTGAAAATAATATAAGCGACAAAAAGGAGGCTTTGTATGAAAGCCAAATTAAATACCTATCAAAGTTGAATTTATTATTTGGTAGTGAATTTCATTTAAAAGAATAAAAATACTATTATGAACAAGCAACAACTCGCAAATAAAATATGGGCATCTGCAAATAAGATGCGCTCTAAAATAGAAGCAAATGAATACAAGGATTATATTCTTGGATTCATTTTTTACAAGTTCCTTTCAGAGCAAGAAGTAAGAGTTGCTAAGGAATATGATTTTACAGATACAGATTTACCTCAACTCAATGAGAAAAACAAGGAAATCGTCAAGTGGGCGCAAAGTAAATTAGGCTATTTTATAGCATATGAAAACCTTTATTCTACATGGATGGATAAGGATTTTGATTTTCAAATAACTAATGTACGTGACGCTCTGTCTGCTTTTACACGTTTGATTTCACCAACTCATAAGAAGGTCTTCTCTGGCATATTTGATACTTTGCAGACAGGATTGAAAAAGTTGGGAACATCTGATGCGGAACAAACACGTGCTGTAAGTGACCTGCTTTCTTTGATTAAAGATATTCCTATGAGTGGAAGGCAAGACTATGATGTACTTGGCTTTATTTATGAATATCTTATAAGTCAGTTTGCAGCCAATGCCGGCAAGAAAGCTGGTGAGTTCTATACTCCTCATGAGGTTTCTTTACTGATGTCAGAAATTGTGGCTTATCATCTTAAAGACCGTTCTCAAATAGAAATTTATGACCCGACAAGCGGTTCAGGTTCTCTTCTTATCAATATTGGTAAGTCGGTGGCTCGTCATATCCAGCAAGATAACTGTATTAAGTATTATGCACAAGAATTAAAGCAGAATACTTTCAACCTCACTCGTATGAATCTCGTTATGAGAGGCATCGTACCAGATAACATCATAGCAAGAAATGGTGACACATTGAAGGATGATTGGCCTTATTTTGACGAGAATGACAAGGAAAATACTTATCACCCTCTGCATGTAGATGCAGTGGTTAGCAATCCGCCATATTCTCAGAGTTGGACTCCTCCACGTAAATCGAAGAATGGAGATTTGGGAGAGATTGACCCACGATTTGACGATTATGGCATTGCGCCTAAGGGTAAGGCTGATTATGCTTTCTTGCTTCATGACTTATATCATTTGAAGACCGATGGCATAATGACCATCGTCTTGCCTCATGGTGTACTTTTCCGTGGAGATGCTGGTGATGGAACAGAAAGTAGCGTAGGTGATGGTTCGGAAGGAAGTATTCGCAGACAGTTGATTGAAAATGACAACATAGAAGCTATCATCGGTTTACCTGCAGACATCTTCTTTGGTACGGGTATTCCTACTATAGTCATGGTGCTACGCAAGTCTCGTCCAACAAGTGATGTACTTATCGTAGATGCCTCTAAGGGATTTAAAAAGGAAGGAAAGAAGAACAAGTTGCGTGCTTCTGACATCAAGCGTATAGTGGATACCTATATTTCTAAGAAGGAAGAACCAAAGTTCTCCCGATTGGTAACTAAAGAAGAAATTCGTGCTAATGGTTACAACCTCAACATTCCTCGATATGTCAATTCTTCGGATGATGCAGAAACTTGGGATTTATATGCAACAATGTTTGGTGGTGTACCAAAGGGGGAACTTTCTGCAATGGATAGATATTGGGATGCTTTTGCGGGATTGAATAATTCTCTTTTCAAGCAGACAGATACTCCACAAACCGAATTTAAGGTGACAGATATTCAGAAGACAGTAGAGAATCATCCTTCTGTAGTTGGTTTCAAGAACATGTTCTCTGAAAAGTTTGGTGGCTTTAGCGAAATGTTGCATCATCGTTTGCTCGACAATTTGCAGTCTCTGAATATTGCCGCAGAAGAGGATGCGATTACTTCATATATATTTAATCAGCTCGAGCAAATGCCACTTGTTGACCGCTTTGAGGCTTACCAATTGTTTGCAGATAAATGGCAGATAATTTCGCAGGATTTGGAAATCATTCAATCGGAAGGATTTGAGGCTACTCGCATGGTAGATGCCAACTGGGTTATCAAAAAGAAGGATGATAAGGAATATGAGGTACAAGATGGCTGGGTTGGTCATGTACTACCCTTTGAACTTGTACAGACTACTTATTTGAAATCAGAATGGCAAGCTCTTCACGATAAGGAAGAACGCCTAGAAATGGCTGCTTCCGAGACAGAGGAAACTTTGGGAGAATTAGCAGATGATGAGCGTGATGGTATTACCAACGATGATGGTGTGCTTGACAAGAAGGCTCTTGACGGAAAACTTTCTGAAGCTTTGGAAGAAGTGGAAACTCCTGAGATTTCTTCACTTAATGAATACCTCCTACTTTCAAAAAAGAAAGATAAGTTGGCTTTTATTGCTGCCCATGATGAGATAAGCTGGGAAAACGTAACTGCCGGCAAGGATGGCACATACGGCAAGGCTGCTACTAATGCGCTTATTGGTCATTATCGTGCAAACTTTGATTTTCCAGAAAACTCTTATGAAGCACATCTGATAAGGATTAGTCGTCTGATGAATGAGACTAAGACTTTGAAGACTGAGATTAAACTTGCTGCCGTAGCTTTGCATGAGCATACTAAGCTAACGATAGAGCAAGAATTATCCGATGAAGACGTGATGAAGTTACTATCCATCAAATGGATAGAGGGTCTTTGTGCCCATTTGGCAACATTGCCTCAGACTATCATAGATGAGTTTATTGGCAAACTTATGGCTTTGCAGAAAAAGTACGCAACAACGCTTGTGAACTTGGAACATGACATTCACGATGCTTCCATACAGCTTACTGATATGATAGATGAATTGACGGGCAACGAGTTTGATATGGCTGCTTTGCAGGAATTAAAGAAAGTTTTGGTAAATGTATAAAAGGGAATGGATATGAATAAAATGAAGAAAGTTCCAGAGATAAGATTCAAAGAATTTGCGGAGGATTGGGAGAATACGGATGCTTCGATAATATTCAAGACGTATTTTGATAAGAACCATCCAGATTTACCTGTTCTTTCTGCATCGCAGGAATATGGGATGATAATCAGAGAAGATGTAGGATTTAAAGTGCAACACAATAAGGAAAATGAGGCTGGTTACAAGAGAGTTCTTCCTGGACAGTTTGTAATACATCTTCGTTCTTTTCAAGGGGGCTTTGCTCATTCTGATGTTGAGGGGATTACTTCACCTGCATACACTATTATAGAGTTTCGTGATAAAAGTCAACAAGACGATATTTTTTGGAAATATGTTCTAACGTCAAAGGAATTTATAAAACGACTTGAAACGGTTACTTATGGTATCCGTGATGGGCGAAGCATTAGCTTTGAAGATTTTTCAGAACTTGGCTTTAACGTACCAGATATAAAGGAACAGCGTAAAATAGGAAAGACCTTGACCGTTATAGATACCCTTATTCGCAAATTAGAACAGAAGTTAGAGAAGTTACGCAATATCAAGCAATCGCTTATTAATCAGATGTTTGTAAATGTTAATAGGGGGGGGTACGCTCCGCTAATTAGATTTAAAGGTTATGCTGATAAGTGGATAATGGTATTGCTTAAAGATGTTTCAAAAAAAGTCACAGAGAAGAACTCCTCGTTTGACTACAAGGATGTTTTTACTAATTCTGCTGAATTGGGAATCATCAATCAGCGTGACTATTTCGATCATGATGTCGCAAATGTAGAAAGTATTCAAGGCTATTATAAAGTAGCACCTAATGATTACGTGTACAATCCAAGAATATCAACATCAGCACCTGTAGGTCCAATTAATAGAAACAAGTTAGCTTATGGTGGTGTTATGTCACCATTATACTATGTGTTTAGAGTAGATGACAAAGATTTTGGAAGTCTTGACTTTCTTGATTTCTTTTTCAAAAGCGATGTATGGCATGAATTTATGTTTAAAAATGGCAACTCAGGAGCAAGGTCTGATAGGTTTTCGATAAGTGATGATGTTTTTGTTGAGATGCCAATAGCGCATCCTAAAAGTAAAAGGGAACAAAAAACCATAGGAAACTTTTTGGCAAGCATGGACGCAGCTTTGCAAAATGAAACTTATAAGCTTACCAAACTCCGCACAATGAAGCAATCTTTGCTTCAAAAAATGTTTGTATAACAAGTAAATATAAAACGATATGGGATTCGACTATGAACCAGAATTTGAGGATGCCCTCATCAAATTGTTAAAAAATAATGGGTGGTCTGGCAAGATGCTTAACTATCCTACAGAGGAACAGCTCATAAAGAATTGGGCTGACATCCTTTTTAATAACAATAAGGGAATAGACCGTTTGAATGGTCAGCCTTTGACAAAAGGAGAAATGCAGCAACTTCTTGATAAAGTAAAGGAGTTGCGTACTCCCCTTGCGCTCAATGGTTTCATTAATGGCAAGTCGGTGACCATCACTCGTGATAATCCAGCCGACAAATTACATTTTGGTAAGGATGTATCACTAACTATCTATAACCGTTTGGAAATAGCAAGCGGTAAAAGTTTTTATCAGATAGCTCGCCAACCAAAGTTTGAACATCATTCTTATATTTTGCCAAAACGTAGGGGCGATTTGGTCTTACTCATCAACGGTATGCCTGTTATACATATTGAGCTGAAAAGCAGCAAGGTTCCAGCTATGCATGCTGTTAATCAAATTACAGATAAATATATTCCAGAAGGAGTATTTACAGACAGCATATTCTCATTGGTTCAAATATTTGTGGCTATGAATCCTGAGGAGATGATGTATTTTGCCAATCCTGGCATTGATATTAAATTTAATAAAGCCTTTTGTTTTCATTGGGCTGATGCTAATAATAACCCGATAAATGATTGGCAACAAATAGCATCTACATTCCTCTCTATACCGATGGCACATATGCTCATTGGGTTTTATACTGTTGCCGACCAAGCAGATGGTATATTAAAAGTATTGCGAAGCTATCAATATTATGCTGCCAGTAAGATTAGTTCCATTGTTGCAAAATGGGATTGGAAGAGTACGGAGCAGAAAGGTGGCTATATCTGGCATACGACAGGTAGCGGAAAGACTATGACCAGTTTTAAGTCTGCCCAGTTGATTGCACAATCGGGGGATGCAGATAAAGTTGTGTTTCTTGTCGATAGAATAGAACTTGGAACACAGTCCTTGGATGAATACCGTTCTTTTGCTGATTCCGTGGATGATGTACAGGCAACTGAAGACACGGATGATTTAATAGGTAAATTATATGACGATACTCCAAGAAAAAATCTTCTGATAGTGACTTCCATACAGAAAATGAGCAAGGTGAATACCGAGGAGTTCCCCAAGAAAAAAACCGAGATTGAGAAGATTGTATCCAAGCGAGTGGTGTTTATCATAGACGAATGCCATCGTTCTACTTTTGGTGACATGCTAATCGACATTAAGCGAACTTTTCCTCATGCGGTATTCTTTGGTTTTACAGGTACTCCAATCAATGATGAAAATCAAAAGAAATCGAATACCACGCAAACGATCTTTGGGGAAAGATTGCATACGTATTCCATTGCTAATGGTATCATAGACAAGAATGTGTTAGGTTTTGACCCATATATGTGTCCTACATATAAGGATAAGGCTTTGCGTCGTTGTGTGGCTTTGGAAAAAGCAAAAGCACAGACGGATGAGGAAGCTATGGCTGATGAGGCTAAAAAGAAAGTATATCAGCACTATATGAATCCAAGCAAGGTGTCTATGGCAGGAAAGACACTACCAAATGGTTCATATATAAAAGGTATAGAGGATTTCATACCTTCTTCACAATACAACTGTAAAAAGCATCATCTGAAAGTTGTGGAAGATATTAAGGAAAATTGGATCATGCTCAGTTTGAACAATAAGTTCCATGCCTTGCTTGCTACGGACAGTATTCCAGAAGCTATAGCTTATTATAGATTGTTGCGCAAGGAAATGCCAGCTTTGAAAGTGACGGCGCTTTTTGATCCAAACATTGACAACACAGGTGGTCAACAGTTTAAGGAAGAGGGACTTATTGAGGTGTTAGAAGGCTACAAAGAGCAGTTTGGCAAAGAATTTACGATGTCAACTCATGCGGCTTTCAAGAAAGATGTAGCTTTGCGTCTTGCCCATAAAAAGCCTTATAATGGAAAGGATTTTACGAAGGACAAACAAATCAATCTTCTCATAGTGGTGAATCAGATGCTTACAGGCTTTGATTCCAAATGGATTAATACGCTCTATGTGGATAAGTTGATGGAGTATGAAAATATTATCCAAGCTTTTAGCCGTACAAACCGCTTGTTTGGACCAGACAAACCATTTGGAGTGATACGCTATTATCGTTATCCACATACGATGAAATGTTACATAGATAAGGCTGTAGCAATGTATTCAGACAACAAACCTCTGAAACTCTTTGCAGATCCATTGACCCATAACTTGCATCAAATGAATAGCATCTATGAAGAAATAGAATATTTGTTTGTTCATGCTGGTGTTAAGAACTTCGAGAAGTTACCAGAATTGGAAGCAGAAAGGAAACGTTTCGTAAAACTTTTCAACCTGTTTAATAAGCATTTTGAGGCAGCTCGCATACAAGGTTTTGTTTGGGAGAAAAATCATTATCATCTAAAACAACCACAAGGCAACTATGCGGATATTGACATGTTGATAAATGAAGAAACTTACAATGTGTTGCTAAAGCGATACCAAGAGTTGTTGCCTTCAGGTGTAGGAGGTGGTGGCGTGGAAGAACCACCATACGACATTGAGACTTATCTTACAGAAATAGATACAGGTCAGATAGATGCAGACTATATAAATGAGCGTTTTGATGTTTATCTGAAGTTAATTAACAAGGGAAATGCTTCTGAAGAGGAACGACAGATGGTAATGCAGGAACTCCACAAGTCATTTGCTCTGTTATCTCAAGAAGAGCAAAAGTATGCCAACATCTTCTTGCATGACGTAGAAAGTGGTGATGCTGTTCTTGACACTGGTAAGAGATTTTATGACTATGTCGTGGAGTATATGAACCAGGCTAAGAATACGAAACTCCACCAAGTGGCAGAACTCTTTGGTATCAATGAGCTGTTACTAAAAGAAATCATGTCTTCAGCCGTTACAGCAGACAACTTGAACTCGTATAATCGTTTTTCAAAGTTAACTGCAACTATTGACAAGGAAAAAGCGCAACAGTTCTTTGAAATGACTCAAGGTGTTAAGCTATTGCCATTTAAAGTTAAGCCAAAAGCGGAATTATTCCTGCGAGATTTTATATTGAGTAATGGCAATTTGGAAATACCAGAATATGGGCGGAAACTTTCATCTATGAAAGAAGACCAACGTATTGTGGAATTTGCCAATAACATTATGACCATAAATAATGGCATATCGGTTTTGTCATTGGAAAAAGAATGCATTGAACGGTTTGGGGAAGAATATTCTGCAATGTCAATGTTTGACTGGTTCAAGGTAATAAATGACTATGTCCGCAACAAAACCCATCGGTATGACTTGAAACAAGACGAGGTTGTATATTGGAATGTTGCAGAAGATGATCCAAAATTATAATAACGATATGAACGAAAATATAGACATACATAAACTTCTTTCGGACGGTGAGCGTGTAACGCTCGAATGCAAGAAAGCCACGAAAGGTGTGCCAAATTCGCTTTGGGACACTTATTCAGCTTTTGCCAACACATACGGTGGAACCATTCTGTTGGGTGTGGTAGAGCACATGGATGAGCAAAACAATACCAAGCGGTTTGAAATCGTTGGTGTTGAGGATGCAGACAAAATCCGCAAGGACTTGTGGAATACTGTAAATAGTCGTGAGAAAGTGAATATCAATCTTCTGTACGACGATGACATTCAGACGATAGATATTGACGGCAAGAAGATTATTGCCATCAACGTGCCTCGTGCCGATTATACAGTTCGTCCTGTCTATATCAACAACAATTTGTCAAGAGGAACTTTCAAACGCAACCATGAAGGCGACTATCATTGTACGGAGCAAGAGTTGAAGATGATGCTCCGTGATGCCAATGAAGCTGGCAATGATGGATTGTTGTTGGAATACTACACAATGGCCGACATTGACATTCCAACATTGGAACGCTTCCGTCAGATGTTTCAGAACTTGCATCCAGAGCATCAATGGAACTCGGCAGAACACAAGGAGTTTCTAACGAACTTTGGAGGTTATACACGAGACCGAAGGACAGGAAAAGAAGGACTGACTATGGCTGGACTTTTAATGTTTGGCAAAGGATTGCCCGTTCGTGAGCGTTTCGACAATCTGCGAATGGACTACATTGATAAATCCAATTTGATAGGCGACCAACGCTATAGCGACCGATTGACATACGATGGGACTTGGGAAAACAACCTGTTCAACTTTATCCGCATGGTCATTCCGAAACTGACACGTGATTTGCCTCACCCTTTCAGTATGGACGGCGTGGTGCGCAAAGACGATACGCTTCAAGCCAAGGCTGTGCGTGAAGCCGTTACAAATATGGTTATTCATTCCGATTTTATGGTGAATGGAGTGCTGAAAGTTGAAAAGTATGACGATCGTTTTGTTCTGACCAATCCTGGACTTCTGAAACTGCCTATTGAGCAGATTTACAAAGGTGGTGAGTCAAAGGCACGTAATCAGCGTATGCAGAATATGTTCCGCATGATAGGCTATGGCGAGAACCTTGGCTCGGGTTTTCCACTCATTCTAAACGCATGGAATGAAAAGCATTGGATAAAGCCTGAGTTACAGGAACAGCCTGAACTTATGCAAGTAAAATTGACATTACATATTCAAAACGATGTTTCATATAGTTCATCGAATGACCCAATAAATGACCCAATAAATGACCCAATAAACTTGACCGAGAGGCAGAAGATGATTTTGCGGATGTTCTCAGAAGAAAAGAATCTAAGCAGAGAAAGGCTTTGTGAGAAAACTGGATTGTCGGATGCCACCGCCAAGCGTGAAATAGCATTTCTCAAAAAGACTGGCTATTTAGAACGTGTCGGCAGTTTCTCATGGATATATCCAAGCGAAAGAAGCATAGCGCAGTTGATTATAGAGTTGCTGTTTCGCATCAAGTCAGAATAGCCAGACTCATTTAGAATTTCCTGCTGACGGTCGGTGAGCGTAGAGGCAAGAGGCTCTAAGGAAGAAACGAGCATACTGTTGAAAGTGGCAAGCATATTTCTTTGAAGTTGAATTGAGTGCAAGTCCCGGTCTTCACCAAGGACTTCTTGCATTCTGCTGTGCTCGTATTTCATTTCTGCAAGCCTATGTTTGGCTTCCGTAATGGTAGAGTTGGCATCGTCAAGCATCTTTTGGCGGAGAGCAAGTTTTTCGTCTATACTTTCCATCTCTTTGCGTAGTTTTGACATTTGCATTGCCAAGTCTGCATTATCAACACCGTCTTGCCCGAACTGTCGGGCTATGAGGTTTATCTGCTTTTGCACCTCCTCTTTACGAGTATGCAAGTTTGCAATCATAGTTGAGATGCCTTTCAGTTTTATCTCGGCACGATGTATCTGCTTCAGCAAATCTTCTTTGGTTGTTTGCAAACGTGTAACCTCAGATATTAAGTCATGCCTGTATTCTGAAATAGAGCGATGTCGGGCTTTTGTAACGGCAATGTCGTTGCCACGCTCCAATCCCCACTTTTGACTGACCTCATTTTCCAGATCATCATGAAGCTTGCGGAAAATGGCAGCCATTTGATATTTGTCTTTTCCAAACACCGATCTCCAAGATATCTTGCCACGCTCATTATCCATTGGGATAACAGAACAATGAATATGTGGATTTGTCTCATCAAGGTGAACGTAGAAGCCTACAATGTTGTCTTCGCCAAAACGCTTCGCCACAAAATCATAAACGTCCTTTGCCCAACTCTCGATATCCTTAGTTCTGCAAAGATGAGAGTTGTCCGCTCCTTTTTCAAGACTTACTTCCTGACTGCCGAAAGCCAAATTGAGCATCCGTTCACGGCTACCACCAAAGACAAACTGGGCGAGAGTGTTTTGCCTACGTCTGACATTCGGACGGTCGTTCGGGTCTTTGATGCCTCTTGATGCAAGACTCTCAGCCATCTTCTGTGCTATTGATTTTGACGTATCGATTGGTTGTATTATTCCACCTTTTGCCACTTCAAAATTAAGATGCTTTCTTGTAGGATCATAATTTGAGAGACTGTCGGAAGCCTTCACACTCCACATTTTGTCATTCCAGTTACGCTGTTGCTCGTTGCTTTCTGCTTGCGTGATGCCACCGCTATTGGCGTGTATATCCATCACTTGTTTTCTTTCTGCCATATCTATTTCATGTTAAGTTCTAACCGTGCTTGCTCCCCGAAGGAACCTTTATGAGGGGTTAGCCTAAAGCGTCAACGAAAGTTAACGCATATTAGGCTATGCGATTTATAAATCGTTTCCTCACTAAGTATTCTCTTCAAAGCAAGAGCAAGCTCTTTTTTTTATTCTTTTGTTGTTATGCCATGTTGTTTGCACATCCAAAAGAACGTGGCGATATTAACCTGTTGATAGTTCCTCCGAAGGAGATCGGTAAACATCTTGTCCGTCTTAGCAATATTGTACTTTGCGTTTTGCCGGCTGCAAATATGGAATAGTAATCTTCCACTCTCGCCAAGGGTTGCCAAGGCACACCCCACCTTCAACCAATCATCATAAGAGGCTGTAATATCTATGCCGCATTGTTGTATTTTTCGACAGCAAACAGCCACCTCTGCAGATGTGTTCTCACCTTCATATATAAAGCAAGTCGACAATGATTGACGCTTTGGCTTTTCCACATAAACACCTTCATACAATGTGGCGTTTTCATTTATGATAGGATGCTCGTCATACGACAAGCAACGCAATCGGGTGATGTCGCTGCATGCCGAATCTATCATTATCCCCATCTTTCGGAAATCAATCTGAAGTTGGCGGAATTGCTGCAAGTGCTTTTCGGGATAGCGTAATGGGATAACCAGAAACAATCCTTTGCCACTTACACTTAATGCACAATATGCTATTTGTGGAAGTACCGACAAGTCTTGTTTCAATGTTTCCCAATCCAAAATGTCTGGATTGTCCTTAGCGTCAATATCCACACATATTAGTCCTGAGTGTAGGGAAAGATTGTTCTTTGCTCTTGTTGGAGAGAATACGCCACTAATAGTAGCCTGTGGCAGACTACGTTTTAAGGCATTACGCTTCTCCTTGTCAAAGACAGCTCTCAACCTTAGTATATCATCCTTATATTCCTTACAGAAAAGGAATGTCCCTAAAGGCATTATTGTCCCTGTATTGTCAGTCACTCCGTTATAAACGGATATATGAGTTTGAAAAATGTCCATAGTCTTTCTTTCGTTTACAGGTTGCGGTTGCGCTATGGCTTTACACCTTTATTATCAGTTAGTTGAGACGTGTCGCAAGTGCAACTCCGCAACTCGGAGGGTTGATTTACGATTTTACTTACATATTGTCGTGACACCCCTATGGCATCAGCGAGTTTCTGAATATTGAGTTTCTGGCGTTCCGTGCGCTTGACCAATTCCGCTATCAGTTGTGCTTTTGTCATTTCGTTTGACGAGTTGCCCTTCATCTGTTTCAACATCCTGTAACCACAGTACTCAAAGTAACGCATGCACTCTATGCTGTACCGCATTTCTTCTTCCGAAATTATCATTGATGCTGGCAATGCAAAGTATTGTCCTGCGCCAGCACTTTCTCCACAAGAAAGAATGTGGGTAATGGCACACCATTTTTCTATCTGTATTCTGATTTTGGAAAGGATGGATGCCACCCAAGGATCGGCATCTCTTTCCTTTTTTGCAGTTTCTTTATTGAACTCTGTGAGGAGAACCTTTGCTTCGGTACTTAACAATAGTTTCATATCTCCAATAGCACTTAATTTATCAGTCATTTCATACCATGCGGTTTTGTACATTTCATCAAGCACATTGTCATTATATTCCTTCTCTGGAAGAACTTGTGGATAAACATACAGCCAACGCTGCACAAAGCCTTCGTCTGCCCACGAGGGTTTGAAGGCATTGGCAATGGCACGAGGTTGTATGCCCCCCAATATGCAAAGAAAAGGATTGGAAATCCATTGAGGTTCCTGTGTCTTACGGTCAACTGGGAACGGGGTTCCGTCGTAGATAGACAGGTAGTTGCTGATTTCACCACTTGAATTATAGCGGTTCATGTCATCAAGAAAACCTTTAATCTCATCACGATATAGCAACAGCCCTGCCTTTGTATTGTCCTTGTCGGCAAGGACTTGATACAACCCTTCCGGAGTTACGTCCGAAACAATCAGCCTGTCTCTGACTGGTTCTTCACCGCCATTCTTTTTGTATTCACGATATTCCTCCTTGAATTTCTTTATGCGCAATTTTTCTTCTTTGAAGATGGGCTCCAACAGGGCTTTTATTGGAGCACTCTTGTTTGAACCGCTTGGAGCAACCACGCAAATCCAATGGTTGGGATTGTTGTTGTACTTGCCATCGAAAAGCTCTATATGTTTGCCACATATTGTGCTTACGATGGCATACACGGCTGCCGTTATGAAGTCACGGGAGCACTCGAAGACCTCAGCATAACGATTGATAATCCCCTGCACCTCCAAACGCAATGCCCAAATGGGAATCTCGTGTGGTGGGGCTTCAAGAGAATGTGAAGTTATGTTTATCATAACGGCAGCTGCTTTGAAGGGTTAAATACAGCATCTATGTCAGATTTACGGTAAAGGGCTTTTCTTCCGACCTTTATCGGGGCAGGCCACACACCATTCTTTACGTTACGCCAGAGTGTCGTTTTTGAGACGTGATATTTGATGGCAACCTCATCGGCTGTCATATACTCATCTTCGCTATTAGCATTTCTGCTATTGTCCTCCTTCCATTCAAGGAAAAGTTCCTTCAGGTCGGCTATGTTCAAAACAACCTGTATTTGTGCGTTGTTTGAAAGTTCTTTGATATCCATTGTATTCTGAATTTTTATTGTTATACATCTTATAATTTTCACTTGTGTTCTCGAGAATTCACAAGCAAAATTATTACGCACAATAGCGAAAGGAAGAAAAAACGTATGGATAACAACTGATTTAAGGGGCAAATAGTGGAATTGGTTCTAACGAGAAACATGAATAGAACCAAAGAACAAGGGCATACCATTGGTCAACACGACTATTGGTATGCCCTTAGCTTATGTCGGATTTTATGTTCTACGAGATTAAATCTCGCTTATCGTTTGCTTCAATATGTCATCATCTATCTGACGATAGCGGTTAAATGCCCGGCTGCCTTCAACGTGTCCGCTCATCTTGCCAACAATATTTGGGTCGCGCACGGCTTTGTAGGCTGCACCTACGAAAGTTCTGCGAGCCATGTGCGAGCTGGCAACATCACAAATGCGTTTCATTTCCGTTTCACCAGTAGTTGAATTGCGCACAGGAACTATTCTTGTTATGCCACATATCATGAGTATAGCCTTTATCGCATCGTTGTATTTCTGTGGACTTATAAAAGGAAACAATCTTCCGTCTTTATCTACCCCATTATATTTAGCCACCAACTTCAGCGCACATGGGTTTAGCGGTATACGTGGCTTTACTGGAGCATCTTCATCCGACGTCTTGCTTGGCACATACTCCAATATGCCGTCCGTGATGTTCTTTGAGGTCAGTGTACATAAATCTCCCACACGACAACCAACCAGGCATTGAAACACAAATATGTCTCGCTGCACCTCCAATGTCTTCAATGGAAATTTTGAGCAGAGTTTCTTGTCCTCATCATCCAATCCCTCCCATAATGCAGGAATGTCTGCGTCAGCCAATAGATTGCGCTCCTCTTTTGTCAAGTAGAATGGAACACCATACTTCTCCGTACCAATCTTTATGCCATCAAAAGGTCGGTTGGAAGTTCTTTCCGTCTCATAAAGCCACTGCATGAAAGCCTTGAATTTCTTTTTTAGCTTCACTATGGTATTTTCTCCACGGTTCTGTAATTTTGTGAAAGTATGCACTACATTGATTTCAACAGGGTATTGCTCCAATATTGATTCAAACTGTTTGGGGTATTTCTCGGATAATGTTTTCTCGTTGCGCAAGTAATTTTCAAAGTCCTCAATGTCCTTTCGGGTTATCTTGTCGATGTTCCATGCAAACTTTTCTCTGAGAACCTTATTTTTGAAAGCTTCATACCGGGCCAAGTCACGCACAAGAACCCTAAAGGCTTTTGTATGGTCATATGAGAAACGTTTAATCTCAAGGTATTCTTCTGAAAGATCATAAATAGATTTCTGTCTTTTCCCTCTACGAGAAATTGAAAAAACTCTTTTGTCGGGGTGATGAAATTTATAGACAACTTTTTCGAGCCATTTAGCATCTATTGTTTCTTTTTCATCTTGCTTGTAAGCATCCATTATTGCAATTTGCATAGCTTCCAATTGCTTGTTCTGCTCTTGGTCATATTTGACATCAGGCGTAATTAAGCGCTCTGTTATTACGACCTCACCATACATTTTTAAAACATATCCCTTTGCTTCTGCAATTTCTTTTGTCGCAGAAGAAACTTTGTCAGGAATGTCTATACCTTTTTTACTCGTGGCATCCCTATTTACAAAATAGCGAAAATGGTTTTGCTGAATATATAATCCACTCTTAACCCTAAAGTCAATGTTACGACCGCAATGAAAACGTAGAAGGATTTCACTGCGATGTGTTGTCTCGTCAATACGAGAAGAAAGTTTCAAATCAAAGTTCGACATAAGTTGTTTATTTGTTGGTACAAAGGTACAGAGTTTTGCCAACATTTTGCCAACATATTTGAAACCAAATGGAATTTTAAGAAATATTATGAAAACTATCTACTATAATAATTATTGATAATCAATGTATTACGTTATTCTTGTATTTTCCCGTATTCACATTAAAATGTGCCTTTCAGGCGCACCATACAGAATCCTAACTGCTTGATATTGAGCAGTTAGGATTTTTGCTTTTATATATTTGGCAACATTTTGGCAACGTAATTCGCTACTAAATTTTATTTTCTTTTAGTTGCATCATTCAAAAGAATGTGCTACATTTGTAGAATCTAAATAGAAAAAGATAATGATCCTTAAAAACAATAATAGTGTGAAATATGAATGAGAATACACATACCTTAAATTCTGAACAAGAAAGGCTCTTTAAGATTCTTGTAAATGATAAACAAGATGACTGGAAAACCTATTCGAAACGTACTAACATAAAAGTTTGGAAGGGTATTGTTGAAAAATATCCTGAAACAGCTCATTTTATATATGAATTGATACAAAATGCAGATGACACAGCTGCAACAAACGTAAGAATTCTATTATTTAGAGATAAATTGGTCTTCAAACACAATGGTAAACGCCAATTCTCTATAACAGACGCCAGAGAACAGACTGGAGAGATTGGAGATATCAATTCTATCACATCTGTAGGTTGTTCTACAAAAGAAGATGAAGAACAAACTATAGGTAAATTCGGTGTAGGTTTTAAGTCGGTGTTCCAATATACAGATACCCCATCCATATATGACGATACTTTTTGGTTTAAGATAGAAAACTATATTATTCCAACATTATTAGAAAACGACCATGAACTCCGCAATGCAGGCGAGACTCTTTTTGAACTACCTTTTAAGGACCCAGAGAAAGCATATCCAGAGATTCTACAAAGACTACAGAATCTTAATATGCCTGTATTGTTTCTGCCTCATATTCAAAAAATAGCCTGGTGTATTGATGGAGAAGAAACGATACATGAGTACTCAAAAGAGGCGATACAAACGGGTGAACGCCATGGCATAAAATATGAATTTTGCCGTATTCATGAATACGGCAAGAACCTGTTAATGTATCTGTTCCATCGTGACTGCAATACAATAAAAGGAAAGTACAATATAAGTGTTGGATTTTATGTAAACCCTAACGGATCATTGGATATTGATGTAAAGGGACAAATATATTGTTTCTTCCCGACAAGTGAGCACTTTGATAGTTGTTTTGTAAGCCATGCTCCATTTTTACTTGTTGACAATAGAGATAGTATTAAACGCTATGAGGATATAAATCAAAAGTTCTTGAATTGCATTGCCGAATTAGCGGCTGATGCCTTGTTGTGTCTTAAAGAAATTGGTGAATGCAGGAATTCAAGACTATTAGAATCGGAAGATAACGAAATATCGACTACGGACAAAAACATCCTCATAAACGACAACATATTCCATATCCTAAATATTAAATCAACAGAATACAGAGACACATATTTGAAACAGTGTTATTTCAGAAAAGTAAGAGATAATAAACTGCTTCTTAATAGGTCAAAACGTTATGCTTCTATAAACGATGTGTTTTCAGCAACCATTGATTTGGAAAATTTGATTTCCTCTTCACAGATTGCACAATTATGCCAAAACAACGATAGGGATTTTCTTTACTTAAAACAATATAGATCTGATTTTAAGGAAGTCGAAGCAGAATTAAAAATTAAGCCGTTTGATAATGAATACCTAGCAAAGCATATTTCAAATTCCTTCATGGCAAACCAACCATTGGAATGGGCTCACAGACTTCTTACATATATAGAGGACAAAGCACGCGTTTTATGGAGGTCTGATGAACCAAGAACTATTAGCGACACATGGTATAAATTCCCCGTAGATTCTTGGAACAAGCTCAAATTTAGATTTGCTTCTATAGCAAAAACACAAGATGGAGAATGGATAAGTCCGTATTATTTGTATAAAAAGAATGCAAATGTCTGTCTTCCATATTCAGGTTTTAAGGATGTAGAAACTGACGCTTTCGGTAAAGTGTTAGATAAGGAAATCTTTGAGAAACATGAAAGCCTTTTCCGGGGTATGGGAATAAAGGAGCCAGACATGGCTGACTATTTAGAAAAGACTCTGCTTGTTCGCTATAAGAAAAATGACATTCCAACAGAAGAAATCTTATTAAAAGATTTTGAGTATATATACAAGTTGGTCTATGCCAATGCAAACCAGAGAATTAAAGATATAATAAAGAAAGAATGGAAACTAAAACAGTTAGACGAATCTCGTTTTACGTTGTGTAACCTATCAGAAATGTACATACCAACAACTGATTTTCTGAATTACGCAAAAGGCGACACTTCGTTTAAATTTGTTGATTGTGACTTTTATACAAAAGGCACAGATTTGTCATACTCTGAAGTTAAACATTTTCTTGAACTATATTTAAACGTTAGTAGCAAACCTCAAATTCGTGAGATAACGATAATAGCAGAGAAACTATATAGAAGGATTGTGTATGATTATTCATATGAGAATTTCCCTAAATATATTGTTGATTTCCTTGAAAAGCAATATTTGGCTGTTACTAAATTTCCCTTCTTTAAAGATTACCAATTGGATGGTTATGATATAAATAATTGTTCAAAAGATTGGTCTCATGCTTTGTGGAGATTTGTCTGTGAAAACGGGATCGGTACAAAGAAAAATGGAGAATTAGAATATTGTTTATATCGTGAGTGGTCATACCATGTTAGAGGTTTTGAGAGCTCTTATTATCATAATTTGAAAAATGACAAGTGGATAGTTAGAGCTGATGGTTCATTCTGCAATCCTAACGAAATAACCATTGACGAGTTTCATCAGTTAGGTTATGAAAAAAAAGATACCGTTGAACAGCATTTGACCTTTTTGAATGAGATTCAAGCGGAGAAAATAAAAAAGGATAAAGAAGAAAAAGAAGAACAAGACAAAATAAGTAGAGAGAAACTATATAAGAAATTAGAAGAGCAAAAGTGCTCTGTCGAGACCTTGGCATCAATCGTATCCGCATTAGAAAATGGAGTAGATATAAAAGAAGCTTTAAATGAGTCGCATTCTTCGTATGGCGAAGACAACCATATAGGAATTGGCTCTAATTCAAAATTATATTCCTATTCTGATGGAAAAACTTCCAGAATACCGAACATTATTACTTCTAATTTGGAATCTCTTGTACAAATCGTAGATAAGGTTGGCGCAGACAATCTTCCTGTTGTGGCAGACCACGTTGATGATATCGTTAACTGGATAATAGATGAAGACAAGGCACCATCTATGGTTCGACGCATTGTGAATTATATCGGCAAGAAGATATATGAACAATATCTTTTAAACGAAGGCATAAAATATGAGTCAGTAAGCAATAGCTTATTAGGTTGTGATTATAACATAAACAATGGTGAGAAATACGTAAGCGTTGTCTCTACCATAAAAAGCATTGCAGACAACAAGATACCCATTGGCATATCCGCACTGCAAAATGCATTCCTTCGCAATCATCCCAATGCGCAAATACGGATTGTAAGAATATCTTTCAGTGATATTTCTATACTTCCTCAATACAACCATATTGTAAACCTTTATGGCAAAGAAGAGGAACCTGATTTCAATGACAGATTACGCAAAGAATGTGAAGAACTTGCCATAAACTATTGGAAAGGAGCAGCAATAAATGAATTCGATGCTGTATCCCCGGAATATTCTGTTAAAGTTGAACGTAAGAATAAAAAGTAATGATATCTATAGCTCAACAAATATATTATAAGTGGGACATTTGCCACAAAAAATCGACTTCAGATGAAGGTCGGTTTACTGGCGTTTTATCTGAATCAAAGGTCGATTTAAATCCTCATCAGGTGGAAGCTGCTCTATTTGCATTTAAATCACCATTAAGTAAAGGAGCAATACTTGCCGATGAAGTGGGACTTGGAAAAACCATTGAAGCAGGTATCTTATTGTCAGAATTATGGGCAGAACATAAAAGACACATATTGATTATAGTTCCTGCCTCATTGAGAAATCAGTGGAGCATGGAGCTATTAGAGAAGTTTTTTCTCCCGTCTTTAATATTAGAGCAAGGTTCTTACAAAACCATTGCAGCCAAAACAGAAAACCCTTTTCAAACAGATGAAAGTATAATAATCTGTTCTTATCAGTTTGCCGTTACCCATGCGGACGAGTTATCAAAAGTCATGTGGAATCTTGTTGTGATAGACGAGGCTCACAAACTTCGTAACGTATACAAAAAAGGAAATGTGACCGCAAATGTATTGAAGGAGACATTGCGCCCATACAAGAAGATATTGCTTACAGCCACTCCTTTACAAAACAATTTAAGGGAGCTATATGGACTTATCAGTATAATTGATGATAAATTCTTCTCTTCTGTCCAAACGTTTGAGGAACTGTATAATACAATATCAATCCGTGACAACTCTAAATATGGAGAATTGAAGGCAAGGATTGCCCATATAGCGCATCGTACATTGAGAAACCAAGTACAGGAGTATGTGAAATACACCAAACGTATTCCTTTTGTGCAAGAGTATCATCCTTCAAAGAAAGAAATTGATTTATATGAAGCTATTAGCGACTATTTATTTCGTGAGGGCACTTATGGTATACAGGATAGAATACGTCCTTTACTATCACTCCTTTACAGAAAAATTATGTCGTCATCTGTTTATGCACTGTCTTTCACGCTTCAAAGTACAATTGAAAGACTTAAACGAATTAAGGACGAAGGACGACAAATACTTAGTATGTCATCTGTATTAAATGATTTGGAAACCATTGATAATGACGATAATTCAGATTCATATGAAACAGTAGAAATTTCTGAACAAGACAAAGCTGCCATTGATAACGAAATTGAAGAGCTTCGACATTATGTTTCAATGGCCGAAGGAATTGGTTGTGAAACAAAGGCTCAAGCATTATTGAAAGCCCTTACTGCATCATTTGACAAGGTTGAACGCCTTGGAGGTCTGCGAAGAGCTTTAATATTTACAGAGAGTCGTAAAACTCAAGAATATCTAAAAAACTTTTTTGAAGCGAACGGTTTCAGAGACAAGGTTGTATGTTTTAATGGAACAAATAGTAATGATGAAGCCAACAATATATATCAGAAATGGCTATTGACCCATGCAGGAACATCTTATGTAACAGGTAATGTGCAGATAGACAAGAAGCAGTCTCTTGTAGATTTCTTTAAGGATTCAGCAGAGATAATGATTGCTACAGAAGCAGGTGCTGAAGGTATAAATCTTCAATTCTGTTCTTTAGTGGTTAATTACGACATGCCTTGGAATCCCCAACGAATAGAACAAAGAATTGGACGCTGCCATCGCTATGGGCAAAAGCACGATGTGGTGGTTGTGAATTTCGTAAATAAGGCTAATGCTGCAGATTGCCGTGTATATGAGTTACTGTCAACTAAGTTTAATTTATTTGAAGGCGTATTGGGTAGCAGTGATGAAATATTGGGGGCTATAGACTCTACATTTGATTTGGAAAGCAGATTGAGTTCAATATTACGAGTATGCAGAACAGAAGGTGAAATAAACAAGGCTTTCGATTCGTTGCAGAAGGAGTTGGAAGATGTTATTTCAGAGCGTATCAAGGATACAAAGAAAACTCTATTGGAAAACTTTGATGAAGACGTTGTTAACTTATTAAAGGTTAGACAAGATGATGACGAAAAGAGAATCGATAGTTATATTCGCCATTTTTGGAAGTTAGCTCTTGTCGCTTTAAATGGGTTCATTTCTGATATAAATGAGAATACATCGTCATTTAAATTAGATGCAGACATTTCAAATGAGATAAAGGCAGGAGTGTACTCTGTAAACAAGAAAGAGACAGATAAAATACAAATAAGGGCAACAAGTTCTATTGGAAGCTATATACTTAGACAAATACCCTACTTGAATGTTGTCGAAGATGTAACTTTCGATTTGACATCATACCCTTATAGATCTATTTTATTAGAAGAATATAAAGACAAAGCCGGTTGGCTTATTGCTTATGAAGTTTCTTCCACTAATGAGTATGACGACGAAGAGAATATCATTTTCTGTGCTATCACCGATGATAAATATGTACTGCCAGCTGAGTTTGGATTTAAATTATTAGAATTAGAAGCAAAAGAAAGTGTCACTTGTAAGTTGCCTGACCATATTAAAGAAGATACAGAATATATATTTGATAAAAACATTGAAAAATATAAAGATCAAGTCAATGCCAGAATGGAGGAATATGCTTCATATGAGATTGAAAAATACGAATCATGGTCAGATGACAAACTTGTTCCTTTGCAAAAGGAAATAATAGATATTAGAAAAGAAAGAGATACAATTCACAGACAAATAAGAAAAGAAAAGGATATCAAGACCAAACTATTACTTAAGAAACAAGAAAACCATTTGTCTGAGAAACTCTCTAAAAAACAGCGTCAACTATTCGACTTGGAAGATGAATACAACAAGAACGTTGACACAATGACAACAAAGTTATTAAAATCATTAGAGTGCAACTTTGATAAAAGGACATTATTCTCTATTAGATGGAGAATTGTTTAACTTAAGATCATTAGTGTCTCGTTAAATCTGAGGCACTAATGACTAAAGACATCGAAAAGTATATATTCGATTATTAAATCAGTTTGCTTTTTGTTGTTATACCTCAAAGAAAAGCATTATATTTGTAGAAGTTAGAAAGCATCAAAGGAAACTATCCGTGTGCTGAAAGACAACGAGCTGCGCCAGTACGGAGAATACCGCACCAAGCGTCTCGTCCTCGATGCCTGGAATAAATTTGGATTTGACAATTAAAAAGAGATAAGTATGACTAAAGAAGATAATATTATACTATATCACTATACCACAATGAATACGTTCTATAATATGATAGAACATTCATTGTGTTATGAGGAAGGCGATATACATCCCAAATATATAACAATGTGGGCAACACATTACGCCTTTCAAAACGATCCAACAGAATGTCAGTTGTTCTTTGAAGGATTAAAAGCCGGTGTACTTGATTATACTAAAAAGAACAACATTGCACTTAACGACAAAGAAAAGGAACTCACACAACACCCCCAGTATAATCTGAACATATTTACGATTTCGTTCTCTAAGCAGGAAGATGATTTAACAATGTGGCGTGGATATGGACAAAATGGAGATGGCATAAGTTTAGGTTTCGATTTCTCCAAGCTTCCATCAACTTTACCTATGTATGGAGCAGATTGCAAAGAACGTAAATATTGGAGTGAAAGTGAGCCGACATATTTACTTTATGATGAAATAAAAAAATGTGAGTATGTTGATACAAATAACATCAAGATTGCAGAAGAAGCCTGCAATAAGACATTAAAAAACATTTTCAATAAAGATGAGTGGACAGATGTAAAACAGGCTATAATAAACAATGCTTATGCTCCTATCTATAAAAATAAAAAATATGAAGCAGAGGGCGAATATCGCATCATAAAACATCAAATAATGCCACAATATCGTCTTGCAGACAACAAACTTGTACCATACATCAAAATTAACATCCCCATTGAATGTCTAAAAAGAATCATTGTAGGACCATGTCAATCCTCGTCTGAAGTTGTCATGAGAATAAAATCATTCTTATGGACAAAGTGTTTTGATACAGAAGTAATCATATCGGCTATTCCTTACAGAAATCGATTATAAACATCATGAACAATATTGAATTCATAGATAAATTCAAAGAACTCTGGGAGCACTCAGAAAATGAGGTCGTAGAGTTTAAGAAAGCAGAGACCAACTTTGATGTTGACGAGTTGGGAAAGTACTTCTCCGCTCTTAGCAATGAAGCAAACTTACGAGAACATGAGTTCGCTTGGATAGTCTTCGGTGTTTGGGACAAGAAACACCAAATCATTGGCACCAGTTTCAAAGATGGTGAAGTAGCCTTGAACCGCCTAAAGCAAGACATGTCTCAACACACTACAGACAACCTTATTTTTAGGGATATTGTACCTATTGAGGTTGAAGGCAAACGTGTTTTGTTGTTCCAAGTTCCTGCATCGCCACGCAATATCGTGATGCACTGGAAAGGTGTGGCTTATGGTCGTGATGGTGAAAGTCTAAAACCATTGAACCAAGCCAAACAAGATGCCATCCGCCAACAACCACCAATACCAGATTGGACAGCCCAACTCGTACCCAATGCGACCATAAATGATTTGGATGAGTTGGCTGTGGCTACAGCTAAAGTCATGTTCAAGAAAGTACACTCTTCAAGTATTCCTGCCGAAGAAATAGATGCGTGGACAACAGAAGAGTTCTTAGCTAATAGCATGATGATGCGAGACGGCCAAATCACTCGTGCTGCAATACTGTTATTAGGCAAGCCGCTTTCTATCCAAAAGATTCATCCTGCCGTTGCACAAATCACTTGGACTTGGGAAGATGAAGAAGGTATTGTGCAAGATTATGAACACTTCTCCATTCCTTTCATCTTGACTGTAGATAAGGTGTTGGGCAAGATACGCAACAAAACCATGCGTGAACTGCCAGGCGGAACCCTCTTTCCTGATACGATGAAGCAGTATGATGAATATACCATACGTGAGGCTCTACATAATGCCATCGCCCATCAAGATTACACCTTGCAACAGCGCATAGTTTTCGTAGAAGGTCCAAGCACCTTATACTATGGCAATGGCGGTAGCTTTATTCCCGGCACCATAGAGAATGCTTTGGAGCATAAAGGTCCTCAGTTTCACTATCGCAACGAATGCTTATGCCGAGGCATGGTCAACTTCAACATGATTGATACCGTAGGACGTGGCATCAAGAAGATTTACACTGAACAACGCAATCGTTTCTTCCCCATGCCTGATTACGATATTGACAATGAGCATCGTACTGTAGGAGTCACTATCTATGGCAAGATGATTGACGAGAAATATACCAATCTTTTGAAAACAAATAGCTCTTTGTCTCTGAAAGAGTGCCTTTGGTTAGATGCGGTACAGAAACACCACCCCATTACCAAGGAAGCTGCAAAGCATCTTTATGAAAAAGGATTGATAGAAGGCCGTGCGCCACATTACACCATATCTCTAAAAGTTGCCAAGTTGACAAACCAAATAGGTCATTATACCAAGGAGAAAGGACTTGCTGAAAACAGCATTCAAAAGCTGCTGCTTCAATTAGCGCATAATGCTGGAGAATTAGGTTTCCAGCGTAAAGATGCATTTGAAACCCTTCAACATGTTTTTCCTGCAAACAACACTCGTGACGAAAAGCTACGAAAAATAGGTCGTCTCCTTGTTAATATGGCAAAGGATAAACTTATAGTAAAATCTTCGAATGGCAAAAAATGGCTGATAACAGAGATAGGCGAAAAAGAACTTTACTCATAATATAAGTCTTGCGGTCGTTGCGGTCGTTCTTGCGGTCGTTGCGGTCGTTTTTGCAGTCGTTGCGGTCGTTTTTGCAGTCGTTGCGGTCGTTTTTGCGGTCATTGCGGTCATTTTTGCGGTCGTTCTCGGCTATTTTCGGTCGTTCTTTACAAGTGACTCTTCAGATAAAATTGTAATGACATTTTATCTGAAGAGTCACTTGTTTATATCATCTGCCACGTTGCATCCGATACATCGCAGGGCGCATCATCGCGGCCGACAATGCACCTGCGCCGTCAATGCTCATCGTCTCATATAATAACACTGTACGTAAAAAAACTCACATATCTCCAAACGTCTGTATAACTTGTTGTATATAAGCAATATAAAGGCTAGTAGGCAACTCGAAAATCGGGTTATCTACCAGCCTATCCTATAGCCTCAACAAGCTATCCCCAGCCTGTCAATGCGATTAACGCAGACAGGAAACACGATTACCGCGTAGCGAAAATATCATTACCGCATTGCGGAAACAGAAGTACCACGCTGCGGTAATGTATTTGGGGCTGAAGAAACTTTTTCTTTTTACAAAACACACCTCACTCGGGCAGTGCCGTAACAATCACCACACGATTATGCTCGTTCTTCTCATACGGCTGCGCATTGCAGCCGATACCTTGGGCATCGATGCGTGAGGGAGCGATGCCGTAACGCTCTATGAGGATATTACGCACGCTGTCGGTGCGGCGAATAGATAGCATCAGATTTGTTCGTGCCTTGCCTGTGGCTTTGTCGGCATAACCGTCCAAACGGATGCGGGCAGAAGGGTGCTGCTTGAGATATTCGACGATGTTCTCAAACACTATGTCCTGCTTCTTCGCTGGCTTGGCAGAAGCGTAAGCAAAGCTAATAGAGGCAAGACGGAACGCTTCCTGCTTCTTCACCACCGGTTTCTCCACGATGCGGTCCTTAAAAACGGGACGCTCCACTACCCTCTCCACCATATACACCGTGTCGACCACAGCTTCACGACGATGCTTCTTACTGCGCTCCTTCCTGACGTATGGCTTTGAGGCGTTGAAGCGATAGGTCAGTCCGAGCGTTGCACCGAGCGTCGGCTCGTACTTTCTGCCTGTGATGCGACCGTCGAAATGGTCGGGCATGAGAGCCGAACCAATCTCAAGGTTGACATCCATACACTTCAGCACGCTGTACTTGGCAGCAACAGAGAAGTTAGCTGTGAGCGAGTTGGTGTTCGCCGTGCCGCGATAGGCGAAGGCGTGAGCGTAGCCAAATCCTACAGCAGGAAGCACGTCAAACCTGCCCTGACTGCGGAAGAGCAGACGCGAGAGGCTCACCATGAAGTCGGCATGAGCGTTGACGTAACGCAGATAATGACGATAGGTGCCGTCAGGGCGGACCGTCACATTATCTATTACAGGGTCGTGAGGACCATATACGGAACCGTCGGTCTGAGGATCACGCAGATAGAGTCCTTCCGATGTGGACATACCATTGAGCGCATAGCCTCCAACCTGCAGACGCAGGGCGTAAGCCGGAGTAATCCACTTGCCGACGCCGACGTGGTATGAAGGAGTGAGGCGCTTGCCGAAATCCAGCTTGCTGGCATCGCTCGAGAAGATAGTCTGCACACCTCCGCCTGCCTCAACAAACCATCCGTTCTGTGCTGATGCCGGGAGCACAGATATGCACCCCAGCACCAAGCTTATTATAGTTTTCTTATTCATATATACAGACAGTTTTTAGCTTATTCAACAATGACGAAAGAAGGAACGCGAGGCTCGCTGACTGTGCCATAGCTTGCGCCACTGGCAAAGGTGAACACCGAGGGAGCCTGATAGAGATACTTGTTGCGTGTTGAGTAATACTTCAGTGTCACAGGTTCCTCCGCTCCCATGCTGCCGTTTATCTCCATGCGGAAGACATACTCGCCGTTCTCTGCCTGCTCCGCCTTTGCCATACCGCGACACTCAGTGCCCACGAAAGCAGCCATCACGTCATCCGCCGTTGCCTGACGGACGATGTTCTGAGGCAATGCCACGCAAGCCGTCATCTTGAGAGGATGCTTGCCTTCGACAACGAGAGGTACGGTGAGCGGCTGCTCTGGCGAAGCTTCCACCTTGCCGTCGGCGAAGGCGAGACATGCAGGTGCCGTGAACACGTAGTTGTTGCGATGGCTGTAATAGCGTATGTCCACAGCCGCTGACTGTGAGCTGACACCATTCACCACCATCTTATATACGGGTCTGCCGTCCTGCTCGCCCACTACTTCGCCCATGCCGGCGCAGACATTGCCTATGAACGCCGCCAGCTTGTCGCCGCTCTTGTCGGCATAGCTGCCTGTAACGGCGTCAAGGGTGAGGTAAGCGGTCATGCTGCCTTGCGGCACGAAGCTGAGAGTCTGCGGCTGGTCCTCAGAACCAACCACCGAACCGCGCTTGCCGATGACGAAAGACTGCTCGGAAACGAACACCTGCTTCTTCTCTGCACTGTAGTAGCGGAACGTCACCTGCTCGCCCTCGGCACGACCGAGGACGTCATAGCAGTAGAGCATATCCGCCGCGCTCTCTACGTGCTTGATGCCGCGGCACTCGTCGCCGACGAAAGCCTGAAGCTCATCGCCAGCGGCTACTGTGAACGGCAGCTGTGCCTTGTCCACCTTCACCCATGCCTTGGTAGGTACGGGGAAGGGACCTGACTGCTCGAAGTCGGGGAAAGCAGGATTCTCGGCTGTGCCGTAAATCTTATCCACCTCATACTTTACGTCTGATGCCACGGAAACGTAGACGCGCTTCGCAGCTGCACTGTAATAGCGGAACTCCACATCGCCGTTCTCGCTCGACGGTGCCTTGACATGAAGGAAGAAGAGGCGCACGCCGTCGTTCATCACCTTCTTAGCCACACCGCGACACTCGCCACCAATGAAGGCTGCCATCATGTCGCCGTCGGCGGCAAGGGTTTCGAGGACAGGACTAAGACGCACCACAGCGGTCATGCTCATCGGATAAACACTCTTGTCGGGATCGGTCCACGACGGCACCGAGGCATTGCCAGTGAAGTCGGCTCTCCACCCTGGGGCGGAAGCCGGGGCGTTGTCCGCCACCTGCCACGCCAGAGCCTCGCTTACGAAGTCCTCCTCAACCACGCTCCACTGGGGAGCGGGTTGCTGGGGATAAGTCTTGTCGCCTTCCTCCGTGCATTGTACGAAGAGGAAACCCAATGCGGCAAGCAATGAATACTTTATATACTTCATATAGATTTTCTGTTAATATTATTTCTTGATAGCTTTCATAGAGTATACGTTGCCGTCTACAGAGATGCTAACGATATAAACTCCCGAAGGAACTGTGTTGCCGGCGTTCCATGTGATGTCCACATTGCCGCCAGCGTTGCAGTCGTTCCATGCCACGACTCGCTTACCGCTCATGTCTGTCACGTAGACATCGGCGTAGGCATCGCGGTCTACCATGGCGCGTATCTTCAGCTGCGAGTAGAACGGCGACGGATATACATATAGTCCGCCCTCGGTGCCGAGGAAGCTGATGTGCATCGGCTCGTTGATGGTGCCGACATTGCTGTTGGCAGCATAGCTGATGGCGCTCGGTGCCTTGGCGATGATGTTGCCGCCGCGCTCTATCGTCACGTCCACAGCCTCTGGCTTGTCGCCACCCACGGCGAGCATGAAGATGGTTCTGCCGTCGGGCAGGGTTATACCCTCGGCATAGCCGCGCGGCTCGCCTGCTACGTAGCTTACGAGGCGGTCGCCCTGCTGCAGCTCTACGCCCTCTACTTCTACAACAGCCGTCATATTGGCTGAATACGGGAAGTAAGCGTTTGTGCCGTCAGCGTTCTTGGCAGCTGCCATCGCAGCCTTAGCCTTGCGTCCTACGGAAGTCTTCGACGGATACTGCAGCACGGCGTCGTCCTGCGACTGGCGCTGGAGCATATAGCCCTTGCCGTTCTCCATGTATGTAAGACTACCAATCCATCCCAGATTGCCGCTGTACATCGCCATCTGTGTCTGCGACTTTACGATGTCGCCCTCCTTAGCGTCGTAGCCGGCGAGAGCCTCCTTCAGCGTGAAGTTGTCCGAAGGCAGATACGAGATGTAGTTCCAGCGCGGTGTGCCGTCCTCCTTGGCTCCACGGATGGTGAGCTTGTGCGATGTCGGGTCAACCGCCGGTCCTGAGATATGCAAGTTCTGAGGTGCCGAACTGTGTACGAGATACATCTGGTCATTGTCAATTTCGGTGAGCTGTCCCACCCATCCATTGCGCTTTGTCCATGATGCGAAGCCGTACTGCTCGCTCTTCACCTGGTCGTCTGATGTCCACTTGCCATCGGCAAGCAGCTTGTTGAGGTCAGAGAGCTTGTCGGATGCGATGTTCGTCGATATCCACGTCCATCCCTCGTTCAGCGTGATGTTCTGCACTCGATAGTCCTTAGCTGTGAACAGCACAGGCTGTGACGGGCTGCCCACTACGGCGTTATTCTCGAAGCTTATAGGCTTCTCGCTCTGTGCGATGTAAGTCTGTCCTGTGCTTGCGTCCCAGATGCGGAACTCAAGGTCGGAGCCATTGACATCGTTAGAGTAGACCGTGAGCATGGCGTAATACATATCGTTCTGCTTGTAGTAGCGGTTATTGCAAACGCCTACGCACTTTCCGCCGCTGAACGCAGCGAGCATATCCTCGTCGTCGGAAGAGTATACCTTATTAATATACAGCTTGCCGAAGACAGACATATTATACTTGAAGTCAGCCGGATTGACCGTCCACTCCGGTTTCTCGCCTTCCACCTTAACGGTGAGCTGCAGAGCCTCCACCACGTTGTTGTCGCCACGCAGATAAAGCGTCTCGTCGTACGTACCGATGTTCAGACTCGGGTCGATGGTCAGAAGGATGTCGGCAGACGAAGTCGGGTCGATAGTGCCACTTGCGGGTTCTGCCTCCAGCCATGAAGGAAGGTTCTCCACGGTGAAGTGTTCTATAGAACCACCCTTGTTGAGTGCCTTCACCTTGATCGTCTTCTCCTCGTTGAGCTTCTTCACTACGGTGAGAGCGTTGTCGCTCCACTTCAGCTGGTTGCGGTCGATGTATGCGCTCCACGTTATCGGCGAGAGAATCTCGTTGCCGTTCTTGTCGCGCACGCCGTCCACCGTGAACTTCACGATAGTCTTCTCTATACGCTCGTAAGGCTCTTTCAGGTTGATGATGAGCGCGTCGTTGTTCACCACGAAGTCGTAGAGCAGCTTGCTCTCAGGTCCCTTTGCCTTGACCGGAGCAGAAGCCTTGGTCTCCACATCGCCTCCTACAGCCACAGCGTCAGGCACCTTCTGTGTCGGGTCAGCCTGCTGCTTCTGGTCCATAAGAGAGAACTGCAGTTCCTTCACACCCTGCCACTCGATGTATGTCTCGAACGGATAGTAAGCCAGAAGTCCCTTCTCAGTGCCGTCGAGTCGGTTGCTGTTGCCGTTCTCCACGAGCGTCTCGCTCTTATAGAGATTCCATACACGCACCTCGTCAATCTCGCCCTTGAAGAAGTTGTCGGCAGTCTCCTGCTGTAGGTTGTCCGCCGGTGTCCATACACGTGCGCCGAGATGGATGTAAGCCGCTGCTATGCCACCGAGGTCAGCTGCCTCGAAGTAAGTGTTCAGCTTGCCGTCCACATAGATCTGACCGCGTCCGCTTGTGCGGTTTACAGCCACTGCCACGTGGTGCCAGTCGTTGTCTGCGAAGCTGCCGTCACATGCCACACGCACTCCATTGTTATGGAATACCAGTCTGCCCTCCTCCAGATTGAGAGCGAAGAGATTGAGCGAACCGCCCATTTCCTCACCGTCGCCACGTCCGTTGGAGATGATGGTAGCTGTCTGCTGAGCCTCGTCAGCCTTAAACCAAGTCTCGATGGTGTAGTCCATGCTTTTGTCTACGACACACGAACTGCCCGAAGAGAGTTTCAGATACTGGTCCTTACCGTTGAACGCTGCTGCGCGTCCTTCGGGATTAGCCCATTCGCCGCCTCGCATCTCAAGGTTAGCGCCGTGCGCCTTGTCGGCAAGAACACTGCCCTTAGCCTCCGACATCGGATAGTAAGCGATGAGATTGCTTTCGGCTCCGGAGAGCATCGTCAGCGAGTTGGTCTGCAGACGTGCCGGTGTCAGCACCTTGTCCCAGATACGTGCGCCGTGCATCTTGCCTGCGAAGTGTCCGCTTCCGTCCACGCTGGCTCCGAACACATAAGCACCCTCGCCGTTATACTCGCCCACCTCAGCTGCGCTGATAAGCTGCTCGTAGTTATAGTAAGCCGACACGTTGCCCTCATTGTTATATACGAGAGCCACGTGTGCCCATGTGCCCTGCTCATAGTCGAACGCCTTGTCGCTGACGATGGTCTTGTCAGCCACCTTCACCTTCAAGCGGTTGTCGCTCGTCGTTGCAAGTTCTATTGAGCTGTTGGCGTTGCCCTGACTGAAGAGCACAGCGTCCTGTGCCTTGTCGGCAAGTGTCCACATCTCGATGGTGAGGTTCTTGCCGCTCCAGTTGCGCTGGAATTCCGACACAAGCACGTCGTTCTTGCCGTCCAGACGCACGCTTACGCTATGGTCAGTCTGTGCACCGTTGCGTATGCCCGTTACCGAGAAATTGTTGTCAGTGAGCAGTCCGTCGGCTATCGGCTCGTTGAACGTCAGCATCACCTCGTCGTTCACGGTGAGCACGCCGTTCGCCGGCTGTGCGCTACCAAAGAGACGCGGATTATACATATCCTTAATGCCGCTGTGTACGGCAGAATAGTTATATACCTCCTCATTGTTGATCATGCTCGTACCCACCGTGCGCAGGTCGTAACGCTGATCCTGCTGGTCGTCCATGAACCAGCGATACTTGATGCAGCCCGCGTCTGCCGCCTTTATCATCTCCGCGTTCATGCCGTTCTTCACAGCCTGGTCGTAGAGAGTCTGGTCGTTATAGTAGCTCATGAGCGTCGTCCAGTCGTTGTCGCTGCCCGACGACGGCTTATACTGCAGCATGATGCGATGGAAGTTGTCGTAGTTCACGTCGAAGCCGTCAATCACCACGTCCATGTAATGCTTCTGCACACCGTTCACCTCCGTCGTAGGCAACTTCGTGTTGTACGTCCAGTTGTCCGTCGGCTTCTTAAGGCTCACGTCCGTAGCCGAGGGCGTGAAGTGTACGCTGAACGTCACGTCGTCATAGATGTCGCCCTGGAAGTCGGTCGGGTCACACTGACACTGCGACTGCAACATCAGTCTGAGGTTGTCATAGTTCATCACCGAACCCTTGCGCACCTCGAGCGTCTTCGTAAGCGTACCGCCTGCCGGCACGAGCAATGCTCTGCCGTTGCCGATCGGTGCACCGTCGATGAGCAGCTGTGCTCCGTTCGGATTGCTGCTGTCGTCGATTACGAGGTTATACCAGTTGTCGTCCTGCGACTCCGAGTTGTTGCGCAGATACAGCGTGAAGTAAGCCGACTTGCCCGAAGGAACATTCTCGACGAAATCCTTCTCCACGGTTATCTCCGGCACCTCCATCTGAACAGTAGCCTCATTTATCACGTGCTGTCCCGGCTCGTAATACTTAGTCTTGTATTCGCCCTCGTAAGGACAAGACGTCGCACCGCCACGGGTCTTGAAGATGAACGTAGAGAAAGTCTGTCCCTCCTCATTCTTCATATCCTTGTACTTGATGTACTGGTCGCCATCCTTATATCCAGCCTCGCGGCATACGTCTACAGAGATATAGTCAGAGCCTTCCTCCGCAAGCACATAACCCTTACAGTGGCGTGCCGTCTCCTCGGTTGAGAACTCGCCGCCGTGTTCAGTGGTAAAGCTCTCGTCTACAGTGAGCACCATACCAGTGCCATTGAGTGTCCATCCGAAGTTGTTGGTGAACTGAGCGCCAATCAAGATAGAGAAGCGTTGAGTCTCCGAACGTCCAACCTCATACTCCTCAGAGTATTCGTATGAAGCACCGCCCTGGAACGAATGGTTCTGCATGAGTTCTGCCTTCACCTTCTGCTCCTCGTTGTTGCGCAGCTGCATCTTCCAGTTGTCAATCGACTGATTGAGGAACATGATAGTATCCTCCTTCAACGGCTGTCCTGCAGGAGCGTAGATCTTATAGCTTGGTCCGTCTGTCGGGGTGTTGGCATTGGCACCCTTGAACACCTTGTCGTTGTTGCTCTTACCGAAGTTAGGATCGTCTACAGCAAGCTTAGAAACGTAAACAGGCTTCTTGGTGTTGTTAGCCATAGCCTGGAAGTCTACACCTTCAGCCTGCTGATGCAGCAACTTGTTGCGTACATCCTCAAGTTTAGGCAACAGCACCTGCTCTATGTGTACCTGCGGATAGGTGAACATTGTGCCGTACTTCTGCGAGAGTCCAAGACCTGTGGTCTTGACAAGCAGATACTCGTTGCTTTCAGGAGTAACACTGCCGAACAGTTCGTATTCTGAAGGATTGGCGAGATACATCTCACGTGTAGTAACGGCGATGTTTTCGGTCTTGCCCACACCGATATTAGTAGAATAGCCTACGAAGAGGTCGCCGTCGCTTCCCACATACTGTGGGTCGCTACTTGTCTCGAAGCGTGTGGTAGTGGTCATCGTCTTAGTGTCAGAGTCAGTACCACCGATTGTCTCACTGTGAGAAGCGCCGAATGAGAATTCGTTCTTCACATCGTTCTCGTTCACCACTCCGGCACCAAGACCGGTGAAGGTGATGACCTTGGCACCAACCTTTGCCTCGTTGTTCAATACTCCCTCGTTAGTGACATTTCCCTCATACGTACTTGTAGAAGTAACTGTCACGCCCTTCTCAAGATAAGCATACGAGTTGCTTCCCGGCGGGTCGCGCAGCACGAAGAGCACCTTGTCCGGTCCGTTTGTAACGAAGTCCGAACCTAAAGTCTTTGCACCAATTACGATAGCCTTAGTGTTGCCCTTGCCGTCAAAGCCACCCTTCCAGTTGATTGTTGTAGAAGATGTGCTTTCGCTGTTTTCGCTGTAGGTCATATCCATAGCGGCAGAGCGCAGGGCCGAGGTCATTTCCGGATTGTTCACCTGGAATGTCCATTCTGCCTCACCCTTCTCGTCGGTAGTGATGTCTTCTTGCGTTCCGTACGCAATGTCGCCTCTACTGAATGACAGCTTAGCCTCAGGCGTTGGCACGATGTCTTCCTTAACGCCATCCTTACGTCTGCCGTCCTTATCCTTATATTCGTACACCTCCGCTGTGGTGATGTGATAAGTGACGTATTGTCCCTGCTCATACACCGGCACGCCGAGTGTGTAAGGCTGTGCAGCATTGTCAGGATTGTAGGTCTTCACCTTTATGGTCTTTGTCTGATCGAGTGTAGAGATGCCGAGTTCTTCCTTTCCGAAGAAGTCCTGAAGCTTACCCTTCACCTTCTCCTTCACGATGATTGACGGAGTGTAGCGCTTGATGAACTGCTGCTTCTTGTTGTAATATACGGTGTCGCTGCAATTGACAAACTTGCCCTGCGTAGAGATAGAGTCGACATAAGCATTCACCTCGCTCTGCTTTGCAAACTCGTTGCTCAGGTTGAGGTCTTCGCCACTGCCCGGGATGTTGTCATGGCCGGGCACAACTACATTAATCTTATACTTCTCAGGAATGAGGTCGGCAAAGAACTCACCCGTCTCGGCATTAGGATAAATCGTAATCTTGTTGCCCTCGTACACCACGCGGTTGTCGTACTGCTTCTTGGCATATACACCCTTGAAGTGGTTGAGGGTTTCCTCGTGCTTAGTGGCAGTCATTTGGTAGGCATCGTTCTGATATGTAAGCTCGATGCGTACGTCGTCAGCGAGGTTGTTCTTCGAAAGCGAGTGGCCCACGGGGAACGCTTCCTGCTTGGTGCCGCCGGCAACACGTCCGATGTAACGTACGGTTGTAACGTCAAAGATTTCGAATCCGTTGTCGTCGTCCTGATAGTTGCGGTCGGTGCCGTCGCTGTTGGTCAGCTTGCCGCCGTTCTCAAACGTATGGTTGGCGAGCACTGCCTTCACCTCGTGCTGTCCTACAGGTACGCTTATGGTGAACTGTCCGTGAGCGTCGGTCTTCACGATGTTGCTCTTGCCGTCCATTACGGTGACTCCGTCCACGGCGAACGACACTCCCTCTACGGGCACGTTGCCACCCTTGTACATCACCTTACCCGAAATCTTGAACGACGACTTGTCCGTGAAGTTCACGGTGTGGCTCTGTGCCTGCGAGTTGATGAGGCGCAGCTCCTTTGCCGATGCAAACTGATGTATGCCGAGTGTCGGCACAATCATATACGTAGTTCCGTTGCCGGTGTAGGGCAGCGAACGAATCTGATAAGAACCGTCTGTAGCTGTGTAGCTGCTGTAGCCGAGCTGTGCGGAAGTAGGAATATCTTTCGAACTGGTCGTAATATTCGTAGCCACACCATGATTCATATTATACTTAGTGCCCTTGTACGATATGTCGTAGAAAGCGTCGTCAACCGAATAGTCGAAGGTGTAGTAAGCCTGCAGACCGTCCTCATTACCTACGAGGTAGCGGTTGTAGTCGCTTGCGATGGTGTCAGCATTGAGCGCCTTGTTCCACAGACGCACCTCGTCGATGGCTCCTTCGAAGCCTTCGCCCATCACCACCTTATTGTTATTGCCCGTAATCTGAGCCGTACGCTCGGCTTCTGCCACAGCCTCACCGTTTATATATATAATAAGGTGTGTAGCGCTTGCCACGGCTGAGAGATGCACGAACTGGTCAGAAGAAACGTATTCGCTGAGCTTCTTCGGAGTCTTCAGCACCTGAGTGCCAGCTGTGAACTCAATCTTCTTGCCGTTATACGCCAACTTGTACATGCCCGGCTTCTCGATGATGGTGCCTTCCTTGGCTGCTCTCACCCATGCCTGAAGCGTAACTGCTTGCGTGGCGTCATTCAGAAGCTGGTCGTTGTCGACGGTAAGATTAGACGCACCGGTGAACACGTACGACTTGCCCGGAACGCCCGAACCTTCCGTTGGCTCAGCGCTTACCTTGGCACCCGACACAGCCTGGCCGCTCTCGAACGTCACGCGTCCGTAGATGTCACCCGTCGGTGTGCGGAAACCAACGTCAGTAAGTTTCTCGTCGCTCTCAATCAGTTTGCCCGAACACATCACCTGTCCGCGTATGCGATAATCGTATACGATGCCAGGAATGGCGTTCACGTCGTTATAGTAATAGTCGTTCTGAGCCTCGTTGCCCTCAGTAACGGCTATCTGCTTATAGTCTGTATCGGGAGCGCCATGCTCCTTGCGGTTGATGACGAAGCGCTCAAAGTTGCCCTTGCTGCTCCACGCCAGTTCAACGCGGTCTGAGTAGTAGCCCTTGCCGGCTGTGAACGCAACAAGATTGCCGATGCTTGTGGGCATGATTGACTCAGGCGCAGCCACTGTAGGTAGTGTGCCGTAAGCCTCGGTAGGCTTCACCGTAAGGCGGTAACGATATTCGTTGCATATCATTATCATGTTGTCAACATACTTGCCGCTGAGGAATTCTTCCTTCGACAGCTCGATGTTGTCGGTAGTGTTGGTTGTTACGTTGATACGGGTAATCACCGCTTTGGTGCCCGAACTCCAAATGTCGCCCTCTGTCTGCCAAGTGATAGTGGCAGTCTTGGCTTCCTCGTCCAGTACGGCATGTACAGAACCTGCTGTAACATTGCTGTGCTTTGCAGATGCCGATAGAGAAGTATGCTTGCTGAAAGCGTTGTTCCATACATCAGAGTTGCCTGTATGCGAACGCTTAATGCTGAATTCATAATTCAGACTCTTGCCTAAAGGTACGTCAAACTCATAGCTGTATGCTGTCTTACCAGCCATATACTTGATATTCTGTGTGGTTGTCTCCACAGCATTTGTAGCCCGATCAGTACTCTTGATTGTGAGCACCATGTCGTCATCAATAAAGTTCTGCGTCTGAGCCGCACTGAGATTCCAGTTCACCTTCGCCTTGCGCGTCACCTGATTATAGTCGGCGCTGATTTCCTTCACCTGCGGATAGGCAGGGCGCGTGTGGCTGTCACTGAGCGTAGAGTATGTCACCTGTTTGTTATAGCTTGGCGTATACTTCTGCTTCACCTTATAGTCGGAGAAGTTGTCAAGGCTCATCTTGTCAGTCGGAACGAAGAACGAACCGCTTGTATTGCTTGCACTGACCGAACCTATTCCGTTTATTTCCTCTCCCGCCGAGTTGCATAAGACGAAAGAACCGTAGCTATCAATGGAATAGTCGGAAGCCTTTCCGTCTTTCTTAAAAAAGATGATATATCCAGGAGTATTGTTCACCACGTCATATCTGCCACCGGTTATCACGGTTTTCGTACAACCATAATTTGTTTTTATGTTAACCGTATGGGTAATATTATTATCTTTGGTTTTTCCTTCACGCCACCATTTACCAGTGTATGTAACGCTCTCGCTCGAATTGACTTGCTTCAAAGGAATGATAAGTCTTAAATAATATGCTTTCTTACCATTAGTCGGATCTGTCAATTTGCCCAGCCATTGAACATACTTGTAATCGATTCCGGTAACTTGGTCGCTACCAACTCTAAGACTCGTCCATTGATTTTCTGGTCCTCTAAGTTTGATTTCCTTACCTGCTACATTCACAGTGAGATAACCATCTTCGCGGCAGAATCCGCAATGACCGTTACCGATGCCACCCCAATCTTGATATACGCGAATATCAAGTTCAAGAGTAGCATTAACCGGATTGAAGCGTTGCCTAATCCAATCATTGTTCCAATCATCAGTAGCCGACGCCTTCTGCACTGAGAACGCCATCAGCATCATGACGCAAAGGAAGAACTGCATGAATCTTCCCGCAGGCGTCCGCATGGAACGCCGCATGGACACAGAATTGCTTGCAAGCCGCCCGTCCAAATAAGGCGGAGGTTGCTTCTCTCTTCTTCTTTTCATTTTAAGATGTTTTTATAGTTATTGATTAATTTAAATTATGTAAGTTCGTTTTACATCACAAATTTAGACTTTTTCATTAAAATTAAGTGTCTGATTGCTGCGTCGCTGTGTCTACTTCCAACAAAAAAGGTGTCCACTTCGTAGGAAGTAGACACCTTAACAGTGTGTATCTTAACGGGTTATTATGCTTGTTTGTCTCGCCAGGCTATAGGCGTGCATCCCTCTTTCTCCTTAAACACTCTGTATAGATAGGAGCGTGAGGAGAAGCCACATTCGGAGGAGATGATGTCGTTGCTGTAGTCGGGATACTCAATCATCATGCGTTTGGCTGCCTTGAAACGTATCTCGCTGAGCCATATACGGAACGTCGTGTTCTGGCATTGGCTGAAGAACTGCGTCAGTTCGTTTTTGTTGATGTCCAGCGAATGTGACAACGTGAGCATATTGACCGAACTGTCCTTATAGCCCATGTCTGCACACCACTTGTCGAGCGCCGCCTGGATGAAGGCGCTGCGTTCGGCTGAGAGGCGCTGCGCGGACTGGTCACAGTCAGCCGCCGACTGCGAGGCGCAGCTCTCTACCGCCGCTTCCTCTTCGTCTGTTTCGCTATTGCCCTGCTCCTTTTCCAGCAACTCCTCTGTAGGCACATAACTATAGCCTATAGCCACAAAGTTTACGATAAAGAAAAGCGCCATAAGTAGTCCCAACGGACCGACTACATACAACAACTTGGTGGAGAGAATGGCGAACGGAATGGATACGGCGGTGAGCAGGAGCATAAAAACACTCGTACGGGCATATCGGATAAAAGGCAGCATATCCGTGGCTGCCATCGTTTCCAGAATCTGCTTACGCTTCCTCATCTCCTTCACTATCATGTATATGCAATATACCACATTGGCGAAAAAGAGAACGTGCATCACGTACATCCATACGCCAATGTCCAAAGAGCCGGCAAGAGAGAAGCCAGTGACGAAGACGGAAAGCATGGCGGCGTATACGGCAGCGCAGACAACATACATATTCCGGCGCTTCATGTGAGTCGCCTCAATGTTGTAGATCGCCATTGAGATGAGAGTGAAGGAAGGCATATACACCAACATGTTGATGACGGCTCCCACATTTTCGCCCATGGCGCGGAAGCCGAAGTACATCTGCAGGAAGAAGTGTACCGCCATAAAAAGCAGGGCTGAAAATATCATCCAGCGTGAACACTCGTACCGCCGGTTTATCCATCTCACGTGAAGACGCGTGGCGGCAATGAAGAATGCGCTGATAAACATGAATATCAGACATGCAAACTGTAACAAATATAGCATAGTATATAATTTTTGTATGTACGTATCAACAAAGATACACGCTGCAAAGATAGTGCAAACCGAAGGCAGAACATCAAGCTTGCTTGAGTGTTATGCTGAGGTGCAGCCTATCTTCTGCAACACCGTATTATCGGTAATCATGTGCCTGTTTGCTACCCTCACGCAAACTGCTCATGCTAAAAACATCGCCCCACAAAAGGCGGCGCAGATCGCAAAAAAGTACATCACTCTCCCACACGACAACGCCTTGAAAGCTCCGGCTAACGGCACTCATCAGGCAGCGGAGGCTCCGTACTACTTGTTCAACGCTGCCGACGGTCGCGGCTTCGTGCTCGTTGCCGGCGACGACGCTATGGGCGAAGTGCTCGCATACAGCAAAGAGCACACGCTCGACACGCTCAACGCCAACCCTTGCGTGAAGCTGTTGCTCGAAGGCTACAGGCAGGGCTACCAGGCACTGAAGGAGGGAACAGTTGTAGCACACGCTCCTGCACGCACCGGCCTGTTCACCAAGACCGTCACACCGCTGCTCAAGAGCAAGTGGGGACAGTCCGAGCCGTACAACGAGCTCTGCGGCTATCCCTACACGGGCTGCGTGGCTACGGCTATGGCGCAGATAATGTACTACCACCGCTGGCCTGCACAGGGCAAGGGCGAAAACGGCTACAAGGTGGCTGCCTATGACGACGACGTATACGTCGACTTCTCTAAGTCACACTACGACTGGGACAACATGCTCGACGACTACCGCTACCCCGTGCAGCCCACGAAGGAGCAGCGAGCAGCTGTGGCTCTGCTCATGAGAGACTTCGGCGTGGCATCGTTCATGCAGTACACTCCCGCACTCAGCGGCACACAGGGCGTGAACGCATACAACGCGCTGCAGAAGCACTTCGACTACACGGCTGCTTACGTGACAAAGGCGATGGAGGGCGCAACACGCTTCGCAGAGATTCTGCGCGAGGAGCTTCTCAACGGCTGCCCCGTCTACCTGGAGGGCCGCCCATCCGGCTCAAGCTCGGGCCACGCCTGGGTTACCGACGGCTTCGACGAGAACGGACTCTTCCACATGAACTTCGGCTGGGACGGCGGAGGCGACGCCTACTTCTCGCTCACCAACCTCAGCCTGCAGGAGACGGGCGACGAGTTCGGCAACAAACCGCTCGCGTTCAACCGCGCACTGACAGCCATCCTGGCTCACCCGAACAACGGCAAGTATCCGGCTATAGACCCCGGACTGATGGAGAACATGCCGCAGCTGATGTTCAACGAGGGCGGCACGTTCACGATGAAGAATGCCGCAGACAAGGCGTTCGACGCACACAAGGAGCAGACCATAGAGATGACCTCGTTCGTAAACAAGGGCAAGGCGTTCAAGGGCGACGTGGGCGTGGCTATATACGACGCTGAGGGCAACTTCAAGAGCGTGGCTTACTCGGACGACCACGCCACGGGCGGATTTACGCAGCGCATCTTCGGCGACTACGGTGGCAGCATGGGCACCGACAACCTCATGGTGCACACACTCTCTACAAAGGTTAGCTTCGACGGACTTGCAAACGGCTACTACCGCCTCGTGCCCGTATGCGCAGCTATGGGCGAAGACGGAACATGGGGCGACTTCCTGCGCATGAAGAAGGCTCCGACAATCGAGGTGGAGCTCACCGACGGCAAGGGACGCATCTCCGAGACCTGCTCTGCGGAGGATGTCGTCTTCCAGCTCATGAACCAGCCACGCCTCTCTGCTAACGCGGAGCAGGGCGAAACCATATACGCCTACTTCAACGTGAAGAACCTCAACGGCGTGCCACGCGACTGCTATCTGCGCGTGCAGCTGCTCGACGAGGCTAAGCAGGTGGTGCTGAACACACGTGTCGACCAGCTGACGGAGATTGAGGGCTTCACCGAGATGGAGATACCCGTTAAACTCTCGATACCCACCGACCTCGCCCCAGCACGCTACGAGGTGAAGCTCGAGGCGACACGCGACCAAGAGGAGACCGACTTCTACCCTATCAACAACATACACGACAAGGATGCAGCTTACATCGAAGTAGTGAAGGCTGAGGAGAAGCCGCTCATGGCAAAGGTGGAGGTGTTCTTCAGCGACAACTCGGAGCAGAAGGTGGAGTCGGGCGTACTCGATATGTCGCAGAGCGGACTGTTCAAAATCGGCGTTCTGCTGCGCACTAACGAGAAACTCTCGTACGAGGGTCACGTGAAGATGATGTGCGAGGACGTGGAGTGCTGCGAGCAGGTGGCTGTCAACGGCATCGACGACGACGTTACAGTGTCTTCTGCCTTCGACATTCCGCTCTACAGCTACTGGCTGCGCAAGAACAGTGTGCCGTTCGAGGACGGACATACATATAAGGTGATGATGATGGGCACAAAGAACGGCGAAGACATGGAGCTGAAGGTGGCAGACGCACCAGCAACATACATCAAGCGCGAGGGCGACCTGCTCACACTCACCAACGACATACCAACCAGCATTGAGTCGGCTGCGACTTCTACCGTAAGCGTGAGTCGCGAGGGCTCGCAGATTGTTGTCACCGGCGAAGGCATCAAGAGCGTAAGCCTCTACAACGTGAGCGGCGAGCTAATCACCACCTCACCATCTCACCATCTCAACATCCCAACACTCAAGCCCGGCGTGTACGTGCTGCGCATAGAAACAGGCAAGCAGACACATGTCTACAAATTCATTCTCTAAGACTATAGCAAATCAGCACAGCTCTTAGGGCTAAGCATCGTAGGAGGCTACGGCATTAGCTTTCCGCTACGCGCCGCTGACTTTCAGTTCCTGCCGTAGCCATTGCAAATAGTTGTAATGATTTGTATTTCTGTTGTTAATGGTGGTGTGTCAAAACTCAATTAGCGCGGGCTGAAAGCCCAACAATCACATAGCCCAGGGCAACGCCCTGGGTATTGAGTGTATATATTGAGTAGTGCGCCCTGTAAGGGCAATACCCTAATAATTAGGCTTTTGCCCTTACAGGGCGTGGGGTTAGTGTGGCGCATATTTACCCAGGGCGCTGCCCTGGGCTATGTGCTTCTGCCCCTTCGGGGCGTGATATTCATGAGTTTTGACTCACCCTTCCCTTAGAGGCGACTCGTCAACATCCCAACACTCCACATTCAACACTCCACAGCCCGAAGTCCACGTAAAACTGAGACTTCGGGCTTTTTTTTGCGCAAATAATTCATCGTTTTCCACATTCGTGTTGTTTTATTTCATATATTTGCAAAATCTTTTACAGAAATAACAACCGTAAAGCAACGATGCGCAATCGTTATGCAACGACCAACCACTAATATCTATTATCAACCTAATAAATAAAACGTTATGAACAACATCCCCTCAGTATTTTGGCTGATCCCGATAGCCAGTGTTGTAGCATTGGGAATGGCATGGTTCTTCTTCCGTTCGATGATGAAGGAGGACGAAGGAACAGACCGAATGAAAGAGATTGCCGAGCATGTACGCAAAGGCGCAATGGCTTACCTCAAGCAGCAATATAAGATTGTGACAATGGTGTTCGTAGTGCTCGCCATCGTCTTCTCGTTCATGGCTTACGTGCTGAAGGTGCAGAACCCGTGGGTGCCGTTCGCTTTCCTCACCGGCGGTCTGTTCTCCGGCTTGGCAGGCTTCTTCGGCATGAAGACCGCCACCTACGCTTCCGCACGCACTGCCAACGGCGCACGCACCGGACTCGACAAGGGCTTGAAGATAGCCTTCCGTAGCGGTGCGGTGATGGGACTCGTCGTCGTGGGGCTCGGACTGCTCGACATCGCCATCTGGTTCGTCGCTCTCAACGCCTTCTACGACGGAGAGGCTACAGCCCTCGTCACCATCACCACCACTATGCTCACCTTCGGCATGGGTGCTTCGACGCAGGCTCTCTTCGCTCGCGTAGGCGGTGGCATATACACAAAGGCTGCCGACGTGGGAGCCGACCTTGTGGGTAAGGTAGAGGCTAACATACCCGAGGACGACCCACGCAACCCCGCCACCATCGCCGACAACGTGGGCGACAACGTGGGCGACGTGGCTGGCATGGGCGCCGACCTCTACGAGAGCTACTGCGGATCGATACTCTCAACGGCTGCCCTCGGCGCAACGGCGTTCGCCATGAACGCAGACATGCAGCTGCGTGCCGTCATCGCACCAATGGTGATTGCGGCTATCGGCATCTTCCTCTCGCTCATCGGCATCTTCCTCGTGCGCACCAAGGAGGGCGCAACGATGAAGGAACTGCTCCACTCGCTCGGCATCGGCACCAACGTCAGCGCAGCACTCATCGCCGTTGCCACCTTTATTATATTATATCTGCTCGGCATCGAGAACTGGCTCGGACTCTCGTTCTCCGTTATCAGCGGCTTAGTGGCAGGCGTGGTCATCGGTCAAGCCACCGAATACTACACCTCGCATAGCTACGCACCGACGCAGAAGATTGCGGAGGCTTCGCAGACTGGTCCTGCAACGGTTATCATAAAAGGCATCGGAACGGGCATGATATCGACGATGATACCCGTCGTGACCATCTCCGTAGCCATCATGCTCAGCTACCTCTGCGCCAACGGCTTCGATATGTCGCTCTCAGCGAAGTCGATCAGCACCGGTCTTTACGGCATCGGCATCGCTGCCGTGGGTATGCTCTCGACGCTCGGCATCACTCTCGCCACCGATGCCTATGGACCAATCGCCGACAACGCCGGCGGCAATGCAGAGATGAGCGGACTGGGCAAGGAGATACGCGAGCGCACAGATGCGCTCGACGCCTTAGGCAACACCACCGCAGCTACGGGCAAAGGCTTCGCTATCGGCTCGGCTGCTCTCACGGCTTTAGCCCTCCTCGCCTCTTACATTGAGGAGATAAAAATAGCCATGGTACGCGCCGTGGAGAACGGCAAGCAATACTTTGACGCAGCCGGCAACCTCTTCGACCCGACCAACGCCACAACTATCGACTTCATCGAGTTCTTCCAGGTGAACCTCATCAATCCGAAGGTGCTCGTAGGAGCGTTCCTCGGAGCCATGGCTGCCTTCCTGTTCTGCGGACTAACGATGGACGCAGTAGGTCGCGCTGCGGAGTCGATGGTGCAGGAAGTGCGCCATCAGTTCCGCGAGATAAAGGGCATACTCGAAGGCAAAGCAACACCCGACTACGGCCGTTGCGTGGAGATAAGCACACGTAGCGCACAGCGCGAGATGCTCATCCCGTCGCTGCTCGCCATCATTATACCTATCGTCGTAGGCTTGGTGCTCGGCGTGGCTGGTGTGCTCGGTCTACTCACAGGCGGCTTGGCAGCAGGCTTCACCCTCGCCGTGTTCATGTCCAACTCGGGCGGAGCGTGGGACAACGCAAAGAAGATGATTGAGGAAGGCCACTTCGAAGGCAAGGGCAGCGAAAACCACAAAGCGACTATCGTGGGCGACACCGTGGGCGACCCGTTCAAGGACACCTCAGGACCTTCGCTGAACATCCTCATAAAGCTCATGTCGATGGTGAGCATCGTGATGGCTGGTCTGACTATCGCCTTCCTGTAACACCATCTTACCACCTCAACATCTCAACACCTCAACACCTCAACACCTCAACACCTCAACATCTCAACACCTCAACACCTCACCAACCAACCCGAAGCCCCATAGAACTGGGGCTTCGGGCTTTTCTCTCCCCCAACAGCAAGTCCACACAACCGAAAATACTATGCATTTTAGCAAAGTATAAGTACTCGCTTTATACATTTTAGCAAAGTAAAAACATTCGTTTTGTGCATTTTAGCAAAGTAAAAGCACTCGTTTTGTGCATTTTAACAAAATAAAGACAGCGTAAAACACTATAAATCAATTAAATTATGTATATTTGTAACGTATGTAAAAATCAGCTACATAATAACATTTTAAAACACAATGATAGAAAGCATAATAATAGCAATAGTAGCAGCCATCATAATTGGCGTAGTGGTGTACTCTTACAGCAAGAGAATATCGGAGCTGAAAGACGTGCACAACCAACAAACAGAAGAGCTGAAAGAAGCGCACAGCAAGCAAATTGCCGAACTGAAAGAGGCGCACGAGGCGCAGCTCAAACAGGCAAAGGAGACGCACGAGGCGCAGCTCAAACAGGTAAAGGAGGCACAGGAGAAGCAGCTGCAGCAAGCAAAGGAGGCGCAGGAGAAGCAGATAGAAGCACTCCGCGAGATGAACCGCGAGCAGATGCAGAGCCAGATGAAGATCATCCGCGAGCAGATGCAGACCACATCGGAGGAAATTCTGAAGCGACGCCAGGAGGAGTTGGGCGAACGCAACAAGGAGCAGGTGTCAAAGATAATCGATCCGCTGACGCAGAGTCTGAAGAGTATGAAGGAGGCTTTCGACAAGTCGAAGGAGCAGCAGAGCGAAGCACTCACACGCCTTGATGCCACGATAAAGGTGAACATGGAGAAGAGCGCAGCCTTAGGCGAGACTGCCGACCGACTGACACGTGCGCTAACTGGCGAGGTGAAGGTGCAGGGCAACTTCGGCGAGCTGAAGCTGAAGCAGCTGCTTGAAGACCTCGAACTGAAGGAGGGCGAGCAGTTTGACACGCAGGAAACGCTGCGCGACAAGGCGGGCAAGCAGGCAAAGGGCGACGACGGTCGTGGACTCGTGCCCGACTTCATCCTCCACTTCCCGAACAACCGCCACGTGGTGGTCGACTCGAAGATGTCGCTCACCGACTACGAGCGATACATGAACGCCGAGGACGGCACACCTGAGAAGTCGGAGTATCTGAAAGCACACGTGGCAAGCGTGCGTGCGCAGGTGAAGCGACTGGCACGCAAGGAGTACACGAAATATCTGCCCGACGGATACAACCGCCTCAACTTCGCCATCATGTACGTGCCTATAGAGGGCGCATTGAACCTTGCGCTGCTCAACGACAGCACGCTCTGGCGCGAGGCTTACGACGAGGGCGTGATGATTCTCGGTCCGCAGACCATGTACATGAACCTGCGCGTATTAGAGATGATGTGGACACAGGTGCGCCAGCTGAGCAATCAGCAGGCAATGATGGATGCAGCGAACGTCGTAGTGGAGCGCGTGCAGGACTTCGGTATGCGCTTCATCGACGTGGAAACGAGCATGAACAACACAATGGAGAAGATGACGAAACTGAAGGTGTCGACAGCGGAAAGCGGCAGAAGCATCATCACCGCTGCAAAAAGTCTGCTGAAAGCCGGAGCCAAGGAGAACAAGAAGAAGAAGTCGCTCGACGAAATGGACAATACAGTGTTCATCGAAAGCAACGAATAAAAAAAGTCCTCGAAAGTTGCAAACCAACTTTCGAGGACTTTTTTTATAATTAAGAGTTGAGAATTTAGAATTTAGAGCGCGTCAATCACGCTGCAGATATCACCGAAAATGCGTGACAACTCGCCGAGTCCGTTGATGTGGTGGTGAATGCCTTCAGCCTTGTACCACTCGATGAGCGGAGCTGTCTGGTTGTGATAAACGTCGAGACGTTTCTTGATTGTCTCTGCGTTGTCGTCAGAGCGACCGCTCTCCTGACCGCGCTTCACGAGACGAGTCATCAGCTCGTCCTCCGGCACGTCAAGCTCAATCATGGCAGCCACCTTGTGTCCGCGCTCTGCGAGCATCTTCTTCAGAGCCTCAGCCTGCGGGATAGTACGTGGGAAGCCGTCGAAGATTACGCCCTTGTGCTCCTTGCCGAAGCTATCATACACACTTGCGAGGATGTTGATCATCAACTCGTCGGGGATGAGCTGTCCGTTGTCAATGAAGCCCTTGGCAGTCTTGCCAAGTTCTGTTCCGTTCTTAATCTCGCTACGGAGAACGTCGCCTGTAGAGATATGGTTGAAGCCATACTTCTCAATCATCAGGTCGCTCTGGGTGCCCTTGCCTGAACCAGGAGCACCGAAAATTACGATGTTTTTCATCTGAATTCTTTATTATATAATGTTATTTGTTGACTTATTTTTAGAAATTCAAAATTCACAACTCCTACTCCACCAATGTGTAGATGTCGCGCAGGTTGCGTGCCTGCTGGTCGTAGTCGAGTCCGTAGCCGAGGATGAAGTCGTTTGGTATCTCGATGGCTACATACTCTGTGTCGAGAGGCACCTTCAAGCACTCCGGCTTGAGCAGCAGAGTACAGATGTGCACCGACTCCGGCTCCTTCTCCTTGAGTTGCTCGAGAAGAGTCTGCATAGTGAGTCCCGACTCGATGATGTCCTCAACGATGATTACCGTTCTGCCCTTTATCTCCTCGCTCAAACCGATGAGCTGCTTCACATTGCCTGTAGACGCAGTGCCCTCGTACGACGACATCTTGACGAACGAAATCTCGCACGGCACGTTGATCATACGCATGAGGTCGGCAGCGAACACGAACGATCCGTTAAGCATGGCGAGCAGCAATGGGTTCTTGCCTGCCATGTCCTTGTTGATACGATCGGCTACGACCTTTACTTTTTGAAGAATCTCAGCTTCGGGGATTGACACCTTGAAGGTCTTGTCCTTTATTTTTATCACGCTCATAGGGTACAATATTTATAATTAGGTGCAAAGTTACTGAAAGTCTTGCACATAAAAAAACTGCAAGCATATTTTTTTGTATTGTCTTCAGTTTGCAGTAACTTTAAATAAGTTACGCTGCACCTCAACAATAAAATATGCGAGCATATTTTGTATTGTCTTCGGTTTGCAGTAACTTTGCACGCATGAAACAAAATCAAGCATCTTTGAGCAGCAAGCAGTATGCTGTGCCGTTCATCCTCATCACCTCACTCTTCTTCATGTGGGGTTTCGCACGCGCTATCCTCGATGTGCTCAACAAGCATTTCCAGAATGCGCTCGACATCAGTATCACACAGTCGGCTCTCATACAGGTGACCACCTATCTGGGTTACTTCCTCATGGCAATCCCCGCCGGACTGTTCATTAACCGCCAGGGCTACCGCCGTGGCGTGGTAAGCGGACTCCTCCTGTTCGGATTGGGCTCATTGGCGTTCATCCCCTGCTCGATGTTGGGCACGTTCTACGCCTATCTTGTGGCACTGTTCATCATCGGTTGCGGACTGGTATTCCTTGAGACATCTGCCAACCCATATGTTACAGAGCTTGGACCCAAGGAGACAGCCACATCACGACTCAACTTCTCGCAGTCGTTCAACGGCGTAGGCTCCATGTTCGCCACACTCGTCGTAGGCAGCTTCCTCTTTCAGGGTGCCGACGGCAGCGCAGGCGGCGATGCCGTGATACCTTACACCATCATGGGCGCGTTCGTGCTGCTCATAGCCGTGGTCTTCGCACGCGTACAGCTGCCTGAGATAGTGCACGAGAACGACGGCGACACCAAGCAGGGCGCGCACAACCTGAAGATGCTCTTCCGCAACCGCTGGTTCGTGTTCGGACTGCTCGCACTGCTTGCCTACGAGGTGGCAGAGATATCCATCAACTCCTACTTCATCAACTTCGTGACGGGCCAGAACTGGATGAAGGCAGCCACAGGCTCCACTATCCTCACCATCGGCTTGGGCGTGTTCATGTTGGCACGCTTCATCGGCGCGGCTGTGATGAGCAACGTCGCTGCCGAGAAGTATCTCGCCGTGTGTGCCCTCGGCACAGTGGTGTGCATAACCATTCTGCTGCTCGACCTCGGTCGCGACATATCGGTGCTGGCACTCATAGCCAACTACTTTTTCGAGGCTATCATGTTCCCCACAATCTTCGCCATGACGCTGCGCGGACTCGGCGGACTCACCAAGAGTGCTTCGTCGATACTGATGATGACACCGGTAGGCGGTTGCGGATTTCTCTTGATGGGCATCATCGCCGACTCTACCGACAACTTCACGCTGCCGTTCTTCATACCGCTCGCAGGCTTCACCTTCGTGCTCGTGTATGCGCTGCGATATATAGCAAAGAAATAACAAAAACGGAGGCCAAGCGGTCTCCGTTTTTGTTTTCTATCATCTATCACAAACAAATAATATCTGCAAACAATGCCTTATTCTGCGATATTTTCAGTAACTTTTGATAAGTTACGATGCGTCTCGACAAAAAAAAACTGCAAGCAGTTTTTTTATGTGCAAGACTTTCAGTAACTTTGCAAGTTGTCAATCGATTGATTGATTGATAGTTGTCCTTTTATTCATCAATAAAGCATAAATACAGACAATGGCAGAATCTAATTTCGTAGACTATGTAAAGATATATTGTCGCTCGGGCAAGGGCGGCAGAGGCTCCATGCACCTCCGACACGTGAAGTACAACCCGAACGGCGGACCCGACGGTGGCGACGGCGGTCACGGCGGTAGCATCTACCTGCGTGGCAACCACAACTACTGGACACTGCTCCACCTTAAGTTTCAGCGCCACGTCTTCGCTGAGCACGGCGGCAACGGCGGTCGCGACAAATGTCACGGCAAAGACGGCAAGGACATATACATCGACGTGCCCTGCGGTACGGTGGTGTACAACGCCGAGACGGGTAAGTACGTGTGCGACGTGATGCACGACGGACAGGAAGTGCTGCTGCTCAAGGGCGGCAGAGGCGGACTCGGCAACTTCCAGTTCCGTTCGGCTACCAACCAGTGTCCGCGCTACGCACAGCCGGGCGAACCGATGGAGGAGATGACAATCATTCTCGAGCTGAAGCTGCTCGCCGACGTAGGTCTGGTGGGTCTGCCCAACGCCGGCAAGTCGACATTGCTCTCAGCCGTGTCGAGTGCACGCCCGAAGATTGCCAACTACCCGTTCACCACGCTCGAACCATCGCTCGGCATCGTCGACTACCGCGATCACAAGTCGTTCGTCATGGCAGACATCCCGGGCATCATCGAGGGAGCGAGCGAAGGCAAGGGACTCGGTCTGCGCTTCCTGCGCCACATCGAGCGCAACTCGTTGCTGCTCTTCATGGTGCCGGGCGACACCGACGACATCAAACGCGAGTACGAACTGCTGAAGAACGAGCTTGAGAAGTTCAACCCAGAGATGCTCGACAAGCACCGCGTACTCGCCGTGACGAAGTGCGACCTGCTCGACGAGGAGCTCATGGACATGCTGCGCGAGACGCTGCCCGACGACCTACCCGTGGTGTTCATCTCTTCTGTCAGCGGTTTAGGCTTACAGGAACTGAAGGACACCCTGTGGAAGGAACTCAACTCGGAGAGCAACAAGCTGCAGACCATCACCGCCGAGGACACCCTCGTACACCGCGACAAGGATATGACACGCTTCATGGCTGAGCTGGAAGCAGAGGGCGAGGACGAGATTATCTACATCGACGACGACGACATCGAGGACGTTGACGACGTGGAAGACCTCGACGACTTTGAATACGAAGAGGAGGCAGACAATGAGTAACTCTGCGCTGCGCCTTACATATTATAATATAGCCGATGGCGTGTGTGCATTCTCTACCACACGCCACGGCGGAACCAGCGAGGGCAACCACGCCTCGCTGAACATCAACCCCTACTGTGGCGACAAGCCCGAGCACGTGGCTGCGAACCGCACGTTGCTGGCAGCCGAACTCGGCATCAGCACCGACCGCCTCATACTGCCCCACCAGACGCACGGCACCGAGACACGCATCATCGGACCCGAGTTCTGCGCCCTGCCCGAACGCATACGCCAGATGTTGCTCGAAGGTGTCGACGCGCTGCTCACCAACGTGGAGGGCGTGTGCATCGGAGTGTCGACAGCCGACTGCATTCCAGTGCTGCTCTACGACGAGGAGCACCGCGCTACGGCAGCCATACACGCCGGATGGCGCGGCACACAGGCACGCATCGTGAGCAAGACGATTGCTGACATGGGCGTGGCTTACAAGACCGACGCGAAGAAGCTGAAGGCGGTTATCGGTCCGGGCATTTCGCAGAAGAACTTCGAGGTGGGCGACGAGGTGTACGCCACCTTTGAAGCTGCAGGCTTCGATATGACAACACTCGCAAAGCAGGAGATAAAGCGCAACGCAGATGCCACCGACCCCTCCAAATTGTTTGAGAAGAAGTGGCACATCGACCTAATACTCGCTAACCGACAGCTGCTCGAATTCGCAGGTGTGGCTCCAGAGAACATCAACGAAAGCAACATCTGCACGTACGACAACGTAGACAACTACTTCTCGGCACGCCGCCTTGGCACCGAGTCGGGACGCATCTACACGGGCATCATACTATAAACCCAAATAACTATAATGCGAATAAAGAACCTACTATTAGCCATAGCCACACTCACACTCGTGTCGGCAACCCCCGTCAAACATCAGTTCACCGCTGCCGAACAGCAGCAGATAAGCATATCCACACCCGGACTCTTCAGCCGTTCTAACGCCTTCAACATCGACCTCGATGCACTGAAGCCGAACGAATACTCCTTCCCGCTGCCCGTAGGCAAGGCAACCCTGCGCAAGAACAACGTCGTGGAGATAACCACCAAGGACGGCGACGCAGTGAAGGCAATGTTCGACGGCACGGTACGTGTCTCGCGCAAGTTCCCCGACATGGGCTACACCATCGTGATACGCCACCGCAACGGACTCGAGACCGTCTACGCCAACAACGCCGAGAACGTGGTAGAGGTGGGACAACACGTGCGCGCCGGACAGACCATAGCCATCGTCGGACAACGCGGTGGCAAGTTCTACTGCGACTTCTCTATCATGATCGACGGCAAACGCATCAACCCCACCGCCGTTGTGGGCATCGGCAGTCACCGGCTCCACCGCCACACACTGCTCTGCGAGAAGCAGTACAACTACATAAACGTGTCGACCATTGGCGAGAAGGTAGACTTCGACGACAGCAAGAACTTCACCACTGAGGACGTCTTCACCAAACAATCGACCTACAAGTGGAACCTCGAAGAGATGAAGAAGGGCACATGGGCATACCCGCTGCCCGGCGCAAAGGTAATAAGCCCATACGGAGGCAGACGCCGACACAGCGGAGTAGACCTAAAGACGAAGCCGAAGGACGAAATCGTGGCTGCCTTCGACGGCGTAGTGACACGCTCAGCAACCCACTACGGCTACGGTCTGTGCATCGTTATCAAGCACGCCAACGGACTCGAAACGCTCTACTCCCACCAACATAAGAACCTCGTGAAGGTGGGCGACAAGGTGAAAGCCGGACAGGTTATCGGTCTGACCGGACGCACCGGACGCGCCACAACCGAACACCTGCACTTTGAAACAATATTCAAAGGACGCCGCTTCAACCCCAACCTCATCTTCGAGCACAACTCGCGCGGACTGCAGAAGGCTACACTCATACTCACCAAGAACGGCGGTATAACGCAGAAGCGCAACTAAAAAAACAGGCAGACAAAACCATCAGCACATCTGCCAAAAACAACCCTCAAATTGCCACGGCGTGGCAACATTGTTTGCTTAGCATGTACAACAATGTTGCCGCAGCAGGCAAACAACCTTGCCACGCTGCGGTAATTTGAGGGATGTAAAACTGCTGTAAAACGAAAATCTCGAATACCCCATTTTTAGTTATAGGATGTTAAAACAAGAAGTTTTTTCATCAAACATTTGGTGGTTACAAAAAAATGCTATACCTTTGCACTCGCTTTCAAGAACAAAGCAATTGTGAAGCAAGGGCGTTTAGCTCAGCTGGTTTAGAGCATCTGCCTTACAAGCAGAGGGTCGGCGGTTCGAATCCGTCAACGCCCACACAAAGCGAACAAGTTATACAACTTGTTCGCTTTTTTTGTTTACCTACTACGCATTAACACCACAAATCACATTATTTCACAAAAAAACTACACACAAATAAAAACTTATTTGTAATTTTGCACCCGTAATTACACATATTATATATAATAGCAATTATGAAACTTGATTTGCTGACAGCCATCTCGCCGATTGACGGCCGTTATCGTGGCAAGACAGAACGCCTTGCCGACTACTTCTCTGAGTATGCACTGATACGCTACCGCGTACGTGTGGAAATCGAATACTTCATCACGCTCTGCGAGTTGCCATTGCCGCAGCTTGCTTCGTTCGACCATCAGCTCTTCGAGCGTTTGCGCGACATCTACCGCAACTTTGGCGAAGAAGAAGCCCAGCGCGTGAAGGACATCGAGAAAGTGACTAACCACGACGTGAAGGCTGTAGAGTACTTCATAAAGGAGGAGTTCGACCGTATCGGCGGACTCGACGCTTACAAGGAGTTTATCCACTTCGGACTCACCTCACAGGATATCAACAACACATCAGTACCCCTCTCCATCAAGGAGGCGTTGGAGCAGTTCTACTATCCGCTCTGCGAGGAGCTCATCGCACAGCTCCGCCAGTATGCAGAGGAGTGGGCAGCAGTGCCAATGCTCGCCAAGACACACGGACAGCCAGCATCGCCCACACGCTTGGGCAAGGAGGTGATGGTGTTCGTATATCGTCTGGAGGAGCAGCTGCGCCAGCTGAAGGAGTGCCGCCTCACCGCTAAGTTCGGTGGAGCCACCGGCAACTACAACGCCCACCACGTAGCCTACCCCGAGTACGACTGGAAGGCGTTCGGCAACCGCTTCGTGAGCGAGAAGCTCGGTCTGGAGCGCGAGCAGTTCACTACACAGATCTCCAACTACGACTGCCTCGGCTCGGTGTTCGACGCAATGCGCCGCATCAACACAATCATCATCGACCTCGACCGCGACTTCTGGATGTACATCTCAATGGAGTACTTCAAGCAGAAGATCAAGGCTGGCGAAGTAGGCTCATCGGCAATGCCACACAAGGTGAACCCAATCGACTTCGAGAACTCGGAGGGCAACCTCGGCATGGCAAACGCCGTGCTGCAGTTCCTCGCACAGAAGCTCCCCGTGAGCCGTCTGCAGCGCGACCTCACCGACTCTACCGTGCTGCGCAACGTGGGCGTACCGTTCGGCCACGGCGTAATCGCAATAGAGAGCACACTCAAGGGCCTGCGCAAGCTCATCCTCAACGAGGAGAAGCTGCAGGAAGACCTCAACAACACATGGGCAGTAGTGGCAGAGGCTATACAGACGATACTTCGCCGCGAGGCTTATCCGCATCCGTACGAGGCACTGAAGGCGCTCACACGCACCAACAAGCACATGACCGAGGAGACCATCCACGAGTTCATACAGACACTCAACGTGAGCGACGCTGTGAAGGCGGAATTGATGGCTATCACACCAATGAACTACACAGGCATTTAAACCAACCCCCGATATAATTCGACAATAGCCGTGAGGCTATATACATAAACAATAAAACCAACAAGTAACTATGGATTCAGAAAACGTAAAGAATCAGGAACAGAACACAGCGGATCAGACTACTGGCAATAGCGAGAGCTACGGCCGTGCCGCAGGAAACTATCAGAAAGAGTATCGCAGCGTGACGGGACGTCGCCCGCGTATTCACACACAGCACTCGGCTTCAGCCTCATCACAGAGCGAAGACGGCGGCTTCCGTCCGGAAGGCTTCGGCGCAGGTCTCGGCTCACAACAGCAGGGCGGCTATCAGCCACGTCAGCAGGGCGGTTACCAGCCACGTCAGCAGGGCGGTTACAACCGCGGCGGCTATCAGCAGCGCCCTCAGGGTGGCTATCGTCCACGCTACAACCAGGACGGCGAACAGCAGCAGGGCGGCTATCAGCCACGCCAGCAGGGCTATCGCCCACGCTACAACCAGGACGGCGAACAGCAGCAGGGCGGATACCAACCGCGTCAGCAGGGCTATCGCCCACGCTACAACCAGGACGGCGAACAGCAGCAGAACGGATATCAGCCACGTCAGCAGGGCGGCTATCAGCAGCGCGGCGGCTACGGTCAGCGTCAGCAGGGCGGCTATCAGCAGCGCGGCGGCTATCAGCAGCGCGGTGGCTACGGTCAGCAGGGCGGCTATCAGCAGCGCGGCGGTTACAACCGCGGTGGCTACGGACAGCAGGGCGGCTACCAGCAGGGTGGCTACCAGCAGCGTCAGCGCACACCGGGCTACGACCCCAACGCTAAGTACAGCATGAAAAAGCGCATTGAATACAAGGAGGAGAACTACGATCCGAACGAACCGCTTCGTCTGAACAAGTTCCTCGCCAACGCAGGTATCTGCTCGCGCCGTGAGGCAGACGAGTTCATCCAGGCAGGCGTGGTTAGTGTGAACGGAGAGGTAGTGACCGAGCTCGGCACCAAGATCAAGCGCACAGACGAGATAAAATTCCACGACCAGCCCGTAACACTCGAGAAGAAGGTGTACGTGCTGCTCAACAAACCAAAGGACTGCGTGACAACAAGCGACGACCCACAGCAGCGTAAGACCGTGATGGACCTCGTGAAGAACGTGTGCCCGGAGCGCATCTACCCCGTAGGCAGACTTGACCGCAACACAACCGGCGTGCTCCTGCTCACCAACGACGGCGACCTCGCTTCTAAGCTCACACACCCGAAGTTCCTGAAGAAGAAGGTGTACCACGTATTCCTCGACAAGAACGTAACAGCTCACGACATGCAGCAGATTGCTGAGGGCATCGAGCTGGAGGACGGCGAGATACATGCAGACGCTATCGAGTACGCAAGCGACACCGACAAGAGCCAGGTAGGCATCGAGATCCACAGCGGCAAGAACCGCATCGTGCGCCGTATCTTCGAGCACCTCGGCTACCGCGTCGTTAAGCTCGACCGCGTACAGTTCGCAGGACTCACCAAGAAGAACCTCCGCCGCGGCGACTGGCGCTTCCTCACAGAGAAGGAAGTGGAGATGCTGCGCATGGGAGCATTCGAGTAAAACATAAACAGGTTGAGATGGTGAGGTGTTGAGATGTTGACATCGCACCATTTCAACTTTCCAATTTAAACAATATAATGGAAAGAACAAAAGTTATTGACGCTCTCCGTAGCACCGCCTTCGGAAGCCAAATCAACGTAAAGGGTTGGGTGCGCACTCACCGCAGTTCGAAGGCTGTAGACTTCATCGCGCTCAACGACGGTTCTACTATCAAGAACATACAGATCGTGGTAGACCCCACCAAGTTCGACGCCGAGATGCTGAAGCAGATCACCACCGGTGCCTGCATCAGTGCCGTAGGTACGCTCGTAGAGAGCCAGGGTGCAGGTCAGACATCTGAGATACAGTGCGAGAGCCTCGAGGTGTACGGACTCTGCGGCAGCGACTACCCGATGCAGAAGAAGGGCCAGTCGTTCGAATACATGCGCCAGTACGCCCACCTGCGTCTGCGCACCAACACATTCGGTGCCGTGATGCGCATACGCCACAACATGGCTATGGCTATCCACACCTACTTCCACGAGCACGGCTACTTCTACTTCAACACTCCGCTCATCACCGCAAGCGACTGCGAGGGTGCCGGTCAGATGTTCCAGGTTACGACCAAGAACCTCTACAACCTGAAGAAGACCGAGGACGGCAAGATCGACTACTCTGACGACTTCTTCGGCAAGCAGACATCGCTCACCGTGTCAGGACAGCTCGAGGGCGAGCTCGGAGCAACAGCACTCGGAGCCATCTACACCTTCGGTCCGACATTCCGCGCAGAGAACTCGAACACTCCGCGCCACTTGGCTGAGTTCTGGATGGTAGAACCGGAAGTGGCATTCCTCGACCTCGCCGGACTCATGGACCTTGAGGAGGACTTCATCAAGTACTGCATCCGTTGGGCACTCACCAACTGCAAGGACGACATCGAGTTCCTCAACAAGATGATCGACAAGAGCCTCATCGCACGTCTCGAAGGCGTGCTCAACTCCGAATTCGTCCGTCTGCCTTACACCGAGGGTATCCGCATCCTGCAGGAGGCTATACAGAACGGCAAGAAGTTCGAGTTCCCATGCGAGTGGGGCGACGACCTCGCTTCGGAGCACGAGCGCTACCTCGTGGAGGAGCACTTCAAGAAGCCGGTCATTATGACCAACTATCCGAAGGCTATCAAGGCGTTCTACATGAAGATAGACGCAGAGGAGAGCGGCTTCGGCGGCAAGAGCGGTCAGACCGTTCAGGGCACCGACGTACTCTTCCCGCAGATCGGCGAGATCATCGGTGGCTCGGTTCGTGAGGAGAGCTACGACAAGCTGATGAACGAGATTGAGGAGCGCAACATCCCGATGAAGGATATGACATGGTACCTCGACACACGCAAGTACGGCTCATGTCCGCACGCAGGCTTCGGCCTCGGCTTCGAGCGTCTCATCCTCTTCGTAACGGGTATGCAAAACATACGCGATGTTATCCCATTCCCGCGTACTCCGAAGAGCGCAGAGTTCTAAACGACTTTATTAAAGACACACTATACCAATGGGGTGCAGCAGGCAAACACCTGTTGCACCTTTTTTTCATTTTGTCTGTAGCGATTAAGCATTTACCGATTTTTATGCTTATCTTTGCAGTCAATACAAAATACACAAATCAGTTTATGACCGATCTTGCAAGCTATTTCCCCATAACCGATCCCACCTTGATATTCTTTGTGGTGATGCTCATCATTCTGTTTGCCCCAATCATCATGGGCAAGCTGCGCATCCCGCATATCATTGGCATGGTGCTCGCCGGAGTAGCCATAGGCAAGTACGGCTTCAACATCCTCTCGCGCGACGACTCGTTTGAACTCTTTGGCAAGGTAGGACTCTACTACATCATGTTCCTCGCCTCACTAGAGATGGATATGGAGGGCGTAAAGCGCAACAAAGGGCGGTTCTTAGGTTTCGGCGTGCTCACGTTCGCCTTTCCGCTCATCCTCACCTACTTTGCCAGCACCAAGCTGCTCGGCTACCCGGTGTTCGCCTCGCTACTGTTAGGATGCCTTATGGCATCGAACACGCTCATCGCCTACCCCATCGTCGGCCGCTACGGTCTGCAACGCAAGCCAAGCGTCACACTATCGGTAGGCTCCTCAATGATTTCGCTACTCATGGCACTCGTGACGCTCACCGCCATTGTCGCCTCTTATGGAGGCGAGACGAGCGTGTGGTTCTGGCTGCTCTTCGTGGGCAAGTTCGTGGGCTACTGCGTAGCCATGTTCCTGCTCATACCGCGCTTCACCCGCTGCTTTCTCCGACGTTATAGCGACTCCGTCATGCAGTTCATCTTCGTTATGTCGATGCTCTTTATGAGTGCGGCAGCAAGCGAGGCGGTGGGGTTGGAAGGTATCATCGGTGCGTTCGTAGCCGGCATCATTCTGAACCGCTACATACCGCACGTGTCGCCACTGATGAACCGCATCGAGTTCATCGGCAATGCGCTCTTCATACCCTACTTCCTCATCGGCGTAGGTATGCTCATCAACGTGCGACTGCTCTTCGAGAGCAGCACCATAATCATCGCCATGCTCGTCATCGCAGGCTTCGGAACGCTCGGCAAAGCCATCGCAGCCTATAGCGCAGCCTCCATGTTCCGCCTGCCGAAGTCGTCGGGCAACATGATGTTCGGACTCACCTCGGCACACGCAGCCGGTGCCATCGCCATGCTTATGATCGGTATGCGCGTAGAGCTGGAACCAGGCAAGCCCCTCGTCACCGACGACATGCTGAACAGCGTGGTGCTGATGATTCTCGTGACGTGCATAATCTCAACAATGATGACCGAGCGTGCGGCGCAACAGATTACGCTGCGCGACCGTGAGATGCCGAGCGACGAGAAGCCGACAGCCGAGGAGAAGATACTCATCCCGCTGAAATACCCCGAATACGCGCAACGCCTCGTCAACATGGCGATGCTCATGCGCAACCCGAAGAACACCACACAACTCGTGGGCTTGAACGTGGTGTACGACGACGACGACATGCAGCGCAACCTGGAACAGGGCAGCCGACTGCTCGAGCGCATGACACAGTATGCTGCATCGGCAGATATGACCATGCAGACGCAGGTGCGCGTGGCAGCAAACATTGCCAACGGCATACGCCACGCCTTCAAGGAGTTCCGCGCTACGGACATTATAATAGGTATGCACATGCATCCAGAGGTGTCGCAGAAGTTCTGGGGCGCGTTCCACCAGAGCCTCTTCAACGGCCTCAACTCGCAGATAATAATGGCTCGTCTCAACCAACCGCTCCCCACGATACGCCGCATAAAGGTGGTAGTGCCGTCGAGAGCACAGTTCGAGCCTGGCTTCTATCGTTGGCTCGAACGTCTGTCGCGCATGGCGTGCAACATGGAGTGCCACACGGAGTTCCACGGACGTGGCGACACACTGCCGCTCATAGCCGAATACATCAAGCACCACTACCCCACGATGCGTTGCTCGTTCACCGAGATGGCCCACTGGAACGAGATGCCACGCATAGCGGAGAGCATACAGAAGGACCACCTCTTCGTAGTGGTTACGGCACGAAAGGGTACCGTGTCGTTCAAGAATGCGTTGGAGCATCTGCCCGAAGAGATAAAGCACCACTTCTCTGGCTCGAACATCATGATCATCTTCCCCGACCAGCATGGCGACGCAATGGACGAAATGACCTTCGCTCAGCCGCAGCATACCGAGGATCAGAGTGCATACGAGGCAATCGGAAAGTGGATTAAGAAGAAGTTTTGAATTTTGAATTAAAAGACTAATCTCAACACCTCACCATAACAACATCTCAACATCATATGATCGACATAAAAGGAATAACCAAGAGCTTCGGCTCGCTGCAAGTGCTCAAGGGCATCGACTTGCATATAGACAAAGGAGAAGTAGTGAGCATTGTCGGCCCGAGCGGTGCCGGCAAGACAACACTGCTGCAGATAATGGGTACACTCGACAAACCCGACAGTGGTGCTATCAGCGTTGACGGTGTCGACGTGATGCGCCTCTCGTCGAACAAGCTGAGCGACTTCCGCAACCAGCACATCGGCTTCGTCTTCCAGTTCCACCAGCTGCTGCCGGAGTTCACCGCCCTCGAGAACATCATGATACCCGCCTACATCGGTGGCAAAGGCACGGCGGAGGCGAAGAAACGCGCCATCGAACTGCTCGACTTCATGGGACTTGCCGACCGCGCCAACCACAAACCCAACGAACTCTCGGGTGGCGAGAAGCAGCGCGTGGCTGTGGCACGTGCACTGGTGAACAACCCGGCAGTGGTGTTCGCCGACGAACCTTCAGGCTCGCTCGACTCGAAGAACAAGGCAGAACTGCACCAGCTCTTCTTCGACCTGCGCGACAAGTTCGGACAGACGTTCGTCATCGTCACACACGACGAACACCTCGCCTCTATCACCGACCGCACAATACACATCGTGGACGGACAGATAAAGGTGTAACATTAGTGAACATCATTAACAAGGGTATGGCAGGAATGCACATACCCTCCTACAAGCAACCAAACGAACAACAAAACAATATGATAAAACTCGGCGACTACAATAAAATGACCGTCGTGAAGGAGGTGGACTTCGGCATCTACCTCGACGGCGGCGACGAAGGAGAAATACTCATGCCGAAACGCTATGTGCCCGAAGGCACAAAGCCGGGCGACGAACTCAACGTGTTCATCTACCTCGACCAGGACGAGCGACCAGTGGCAACGACAGAGACACCGCTGTGTAAGGTGGGCGACTTCGCCTACCTCGAAGTGTCGTGGGTGAACGAGTACGGCGCATTCCTCAACTGGGGCTTGATGAAGGATCTCTTCTGCCCGTTCCGCGAGCAGAAAAAGCGTATGCAGAAGGGTGAGAGCTACATCGTACATGTACACATCGACCCAGAGAGCTACCGCATCGTGGCATCGGCTAAGGTGGAGAAGTACTTCGCAGAGCGTCACCCGTTCTACAACCACGGGCAGGAGGTAGACCTGCTGGTATGGCAGAAGACAGAGATGGGCTTCAAGGTGATCATCGACAACTGCTACCCGGGTCTGGTCTACGAGGGACAGGTGTTCCGCTACCTGCACACCGGCGACCGCGTGAAGGGATACATCGGCACCGTCCGTCCCGACGGAAAAATCGACGTTACGCTGCAACCTACCGGACGACAGCAGACACTCGACTTTGCCGACACGCTGCTGCAATACCTCAAGGATCACGGCGGCAAGTGCGACCTGGGCGACAAGAGCGACGCAGAAGACATCAAGCGACGCTTCCAGGTGAGCAAGAAGGTGTTCAAGCGTGCCGTTGGCGACCTCTACCGCCAGCGACTCATCAGCATAACACCCGACGGACTGACACTCAACTAACTACTCTTGAAAACCAAAACAAAACACAATGGAGCCGAACAATCTACTAAACTGCATAAAAGCATTCGCTAAACGAATATGCGCAACGCTTCTCGCCGCACTCGCTGTGTCGCTACTGACCATCGGGTGCGGCGACAGAAGCGCACCCGACGCTAACAATAGCGACTCAACACGCATAAACAAACTCAAGCAGATTGACGACTCGGTGATGACCCTTGCACCTTCTGTAAAGCAACTCATCGCCGACGGCATACGCACCGCGCCCGACAGTATGACCGCCTACGAGTACCGCCTGCGCGAAGCACGCTACCTAACGCTTACCGACCATCCCGAACGCTTTAAAGACAACATCGAGAACATACTGCGCTTCGCCGAACAGCAACAAAAACGGGAACTGAACAACGCAGAGAAGCGACGACTCAACACGCTCATCGCCGGCGCATACAACTGTCGCGCGGCTTACTACCACAACTTCCATCGCAAGCAGCATCAAGCCATACAACTTTATAAGGCAGCTTACTCACTGCTTGCCAACAGCGACTCCGAACACAACATGCCGAAGGTGTGCGCCAACCTCGCCGACGCCTACATACAGGACAACAACATGCCGATGGCAGCGCAATGGTATCGACGTGCACTCTTCCTCGTCGACTCGCTCGCACTGCCCCCGAAGGAGAACGTCACACTCTACATGGGACTGGCGCAGATATACCTCTCGCTGCACGACTTCGACACCGCACTACATTATTATAAAGCTACAGAGGAGCATTTCAACATGATGTCGCCGTCGATGCAGGCTTACTTCCTGAACAACTTCGGCAACTACTACTACTTTAAAAAGAACTACCGACAGGCTCTTGACAAGTTTCTGCGTATGAAGCAGAACCTCGAACGCCATGGTATGCAGAACAATTTCGACATGTACCTGTGCAAGGTGAACCTCGCCGATGTCTATCTCAACCTCGACAGCATCCGCACAGCACAACGCTACCTCGACGAGGTGGAGCCTTATTTCCACAAGCGCGACGACTTCACGGCACTCCACTACTGCAAGACAATACGCATCGGCATAGCCACAAAGACGGGCAACATCGCCACCGCGCAACGCCTGATTGCAGACAACGACGAAACACAACACCCCGTGCAGTACACACTCGTGAACTTGCGCAACCGCTACCTACAGAAGTACTACGAGCAGGTGGGCAACTTCCGCCGCGCCTACGAGCTGTTGCAGAGCAACTACGCGTACAACGACTCGCTCGAACATAACCACTCCAACATGCGCTCAGCCGACATCATGGCACGCTTCACCAGCGACACGCTACAGCTGCGCCACGACTTGATGATTGAACACAAGAACGCCACCATCGCAAAGACGAAAAACCAGCTGACACTCGCCATCGCTATCATGCTGATACTCGTGTTGATACTCATACTGTGGTTCATGTACATAAAACGCAAACAGCTGAAGGCACAGATGGATATTATGAACCTGCGCCTCAACATCGTGCGCAACCGCATCTCGCCCCACTTCGTGTTCAACGTGCTGAACAACAAGATTATCAACTCCGAACAGAGCGAGGCAACGGAGCTGCAAGACCTGACACGCCTCATACGCACCAACCTCGATATGTCGCGACAGCCTGCCGTGACGCTCGCCGAGGAACTCGACTTCGTGGAGAAGTACATCCGCGTGGAGCGTTTCATGTTAGGCAGCGACTTCGTGTGGCACATCAACGTTGCACCCGACGTAGACCGTGAGCAGGTGCGCGTGCCGTCGATGTTCCTACAGATACTCACCGAGAACGCCATCATACACGGACTGAAGGGATGGGACGGACACAAAGAACTGACCATCGACGTACACCGCGAGCAACGCACCACCATCATCAGCGTAAGCGACAACGGACCGGGCTTCAACGCCTCTAACGGAACGTTCAAGAAGAAGACCGGAATGGGCATCATATCGCAGACCATAGCGATAACCAACATGCATAACAAGAACAAAATACGCTTCGAGATTACCAACATAGAGAACAACGGAACTGTCTGCGGATGCCGTGCCACACTGCGCGTGCCCGACGGAGTGAGGTTCCTATAACAACTAAAAAGAAAAGACTTATGATGAAGATCGTAATTGTAGACGACGACAGAGCTGCCGCTGACGCACTCGCCCAAAAGTTATCCGCCTTCGACGAGACACAGCTATGCGGCATAGCTCTCAACGGCATGGACGGACTGCGCCTCGTGAACGAGACGCGACCCGACGTACTATTCATCGATATCGAGCTGCCCGACATCTCGGGCATTGAGTTTCTGGAACGTGCCAACATTCTGCCACAATACAAGTGCCGCACGGTGATGTACACCGCGCACGACCGCTTCATGCTGTCGGCGTTCCGCAACAAGGCGTTCGACTATCTGATGAAACCCATCGACGACACCGAGCTGCGCAACATCATACGCCGCGTGTGCATCGAGATGGCTGGCGTACCCGATGCCGACTGCACCTCTGCTGCTCATCAGCCTACCGACACAAGCTCACCAACTGCCGACTTTGGCAACTACAACGCGCTTGATGCTGACAACGGCATCACCTGCCGCAACGACGGCAAGTTCATCGTCTACACCAACTCCGTTGACTTCCGACTGGTGGACATACGCGAGATTGGCGTGCTCACCTACAACCGCGAGTTACGCCTGTGGGAGATGATCATCGACCAGTTCTGCAACCTATAAACAACAAAGCAGAACATATCAACAAGAGGTATAAAAACAACAAAAGGCAGAAATACGCAATGTATTTCTGCCTTTGTTTTTCTTGTTGTCTGACGGGTGATTACTCAGCTGAAGGAGCAACAACGCGACGCTCAGCGATACGTGCCTTCTTACCAGTAAGGTTGCGGAGGTAGTAGAGCTTAGCGCGACGTACCTTACCATGCTTGTTCACCTCGATGCTCTCGATGTTCGGCGACTCGATAGGGAAGATACGCTCTACACCTACTGTGCCTGACATCTTACGAACGGTGAAACGCTTCTTGTCTCCGTGACCAGAGATCTTGATAACTACACCACGGTAGAGCTGAATACGCTCCTTTGTACCCTCGATAATTTTGTAAGCGACTGTGATTGTGTCACCTGAACGGAACTCAGGGAACTTCTTGCCGGTTGCAAATGCTTCTTCAGCAACTTTAATTAAATCCATTTCTTTTGATAATTAAATTTGTTTATCGTTCTCGCGCAACATAATCGGGCTACTCATCTTCCCGTCATCGGTTACGCCGAAAAGCGGTTGCAAAGTTACGACTTTTTATTCGTTCGGCAAAATTTTATCAGAAATAATGAGTACCTTTGCACTATGTTTATATAAAGTTTAACATTACACTATTAAAATCAAAACTCACATATAATGAACCGATTACACACCATAAGCCTTTCGGCTGCCGCCCTTGCGCTCGCCCTCGCCTCGTGCTCTACGAAGCAGTACCAGGTAGCATCAGTGGAGCGCACACGCATACTCATCGACTCGCGCTACGACAACAGTACCGACCCAGAGGTGCAGAAAGCCAACGCTGCCCTGCTCGTACACAAGAAGCAGGTGGACGCGGAGATGAACCACGTGCAGGGCTACGCTGCCACCGACCTGTGGGTGAAACGCCCGGAGAGTCCGCTGTCGAACCTGCTTGCCGACATACTCGTATGGAGCAGCGCGAAGTTCGACGAGCAGCCCGACTTCGCCATATACAACGTAGGCGGAATACGTGCCGCGCTGAGCAAGGGTGCCGTGACACGCGGCAACATACTCGACGTGGCTCCGTTCGAGAACAAGATATGCTTCCTCACGCTCAGCGGCAACGACGTATTGGAGCTGTTCGCGCAGATAGCCATGCGCCACGGCGAGGGATTGAGCCATTCGCTGCGCCTCACCGCTACGGCTGACGGCAAGCTCGTCTCTGCCACTGTCAACGGCAACCCCGTCGACCCCAATGCTAAGTATCGCGTGGCTACACTCGACTACCTGGCACAGGGCAACGACCACATGGAGGCATTCCGCAAGAAGACCGACGTGGTGTCGCCCACGGGCGAAGAGAACAACGTGCGCTTCCTCATCGAGCAGTACTTCAAGGCTGCCAACGACAAAGGCGAAGCGGTGAGCCGCACCGTGGAGGGACGCATGACAATCGTTGAAAAGTAAAAAAGTAAAAGAGTAAAAAAGTAAAAAGAATAGGAGGTATGGGCATCTTGCCCATACCACGCAGCCACAAAAGCATATAAACACGCAGCCTAAAAGCATATAAAAATGAAACGATACATACTTACCATAGCCATTGCGCTCACCACCACGCTCAGCGCGGCAGCGCAGAAGACCATAGAGATACTGCACACCAACGACACGCACAGCTGCATCATGCCGCTCAATCCCAACCTCGCCGACACGCTCGTAGCCGGCAGAGGCGGCTTCATACGCCGCATGGAGATGATACGCCAGGAGCGTGAAGCCAACCCCGACGTGCTCGTCTTCGACTCGGGCGACTTCTCGCAAGGCTCGCCCTACTACACCCTCTTCAAAGGCTCGGTGGAAACGGAGCTGATGTCGGCGATGAAGTACGACGCTGTGGCGATAGGCAACCACGAGTTCGACTTCGGACTGGAGAACATGGCACGCATCTTCCGCGAAGCCAAGTTCCCCATAGTCTGCGCCAACTACGACTTCCGTGGCACCGTCGTCGACGGACTCACCAAGCCCTACATCATACTGAAGCGCAACGGCTTGCGCATCGGTGTGTTCGGCATTTCGCCGAAGCTCGACGGACTGGTCGATGCGACGAAGTGCGTCGGCGTGAAGTACCTCGACCCCGTAGCCACAGCCGACAAGGTGGCACGCGAGCTGCGCCACGACAAGAAGTGCGACGTGGTGATATGCCTCTCCCACCTCGGCTGGGACATGCAGGACGACGTGGACGATGCCGACATGCTCGCACAAAACCACGACATCGACATCGTGCTCGGCGGACACTCCCACTCCTACTTCACCGAACTGAAGTATGCGCCAAACGCCGACGGCAAGCCAATCCCAGACGACCAGAACGGCAAGCATGCCGTGTTCGTGGGAAAAATAAAACTCAGCGTAGAGAGAAAATAAATGTTAAATGTAATACCTATTTGTAGGTATCTCAAAGAAAAACACTACCTTTGCAACTACTACAAAAGTAGGTATTAAGCAAACAATAAACATTTAACAATAACAATTTAAACATTAAAGATTATGGCTTACGTAATTGGTGACGACTGCATCGCATGCGGTACATGTATTGGCGAGTGCCCAGTAGAGGCTATCTCTGAAGGCGAAAAGTATTCAATCAACCCTGACCTCTGCACAGAGTGTGGCACATGCGCAAGCGTTTGCCCGCAGGAGGCTATCAGCCTTGGCGAGTAAGGATTTGATTTCCGATAAATCAAGACATAATGGTCGGTTGGCGCAATGCTAACCGACCATTTTCATTTTAACACTTCTGTTTCACCGAACAGCAACGGTTGAGAATAAAACATTACAATGCAATCTTTATTATCACACGCACTTGTTTATATGTCAATTAATTAGTAACTTTGCGTTGTAATACATCAATAACAGAATATATTCAAGCGGAACAAAACAAATTCAAGCAAAACGAATAAACAACTAATTATAAACAACTAAAAAACCAAGCATTATGATTAAACATCTACGCTTTTTCATGCTTAACCTGCTCGTGCTCGTTAGCGCAGCGGTTATGGCGCAGAACGAGGCAGTGTGGAAGTCGCTGACTTTCCCTGACGAGAACAAAAACAACAACAAATGTCAGGGCTACACAAAAACATGGACAGCCAAGATTGGCGACGCCACATGGAGCGTGAGCAACTTCAACAACAACAATTGGGGTTGGACTCACATCAGATGCGGTAGCAAAAAGAACGCTTCTGTAGCGTCTATCATTAATGACGCTGCCTTCACGAAGGCTGTTACCAAAGTGGTTGTAAAAATCAGCGAGGCAAAGCAACTGGACAAGGTGAACTCTATAAATCTTGTTGTTGCCAAAGACAAAACATGCAAGGACATCGTTGAGACTGTTGCAGGCATTGAGACTGTAGCAGGCAGTTTCGGAGAGGAAACAACATTCGCCGGCGACCTCACTTTCAACATTACTGCACCAGCAAAGAACCTCTTCTACAAGCTGGTCATTGACATGAAGGGCGGATCAAGCAATGGTTTCATTCATATTGACGGCATCGACTACTACGCCGGCACTTCCGATACAAGCACATCGCTCACCTTCGGCGAGGACGTAGACGGCAAGACATTCACCGTACGTCAGGGCGACAGCTTCGCCGACAAGACGGCTACCGTTACTCCGGCTGACGCGAAAGGCTCTATCAGCTACGCAAGCGACAACGAAGAGGCTATCAGCGTGAACCCAACAACTGGTGCAGTATCATTCCTCGCTTTCGGCAAGGCTACCATCACAGCCACATTCAATGCAGGCGAGGGATACCTCAACTCAGAGGCTTCCTACACCATCGACTACCGCCAGGCTGCCGACCCAACAAAGGTACTCTTCGACTGCAACGAGGGCGCTTTCGACTGCTTCGGCAATGAGAACAAATACAAGGATGGCGAGTTCGCTTTCGTAGACATGAACGGCGACAGCTACACATTCACCGTTCACAACGCTATGCTCAACAACTTCGGTGGCGGATTGCAGCTGAAGAGGGTTTATGACTCTGACGCTACACAGCAGGGCTACGTAGTTTCACCGACATTCAGCAAATTCCCTTACGGCTACCGCGTAACAGTGAAGTACAAAGACAGCAACGCTCCTAAACTCGAATGTGTGAACTATTCCGACAAGGTAGCTGTAATGGATGATGCAAACGGAACTATGTACATGGACGTACCGTTCGCCGACGGCGTGTTCAAGCTCTCAGGCTGCAGCAAGGTGGCTTACGTGCAGAGCATCGAGCTTACTCCGCTCGCTAAGAAGGAGACCACAACGATGTCGTTCCCGAAGGAGGAGTACAACCTCACCGACATCAACGCCATCCGCAACTTCAGTTCGCCGAAGGCTACCGTGAAGGGCGAGAACGGCGAGGCTATCGAGGGTCTCAAAATCGTCTACACCTCAGACAACGAGGACCTCGCAGATGTTGACGAGAACGGCGTGGTATGGCTCAGCGACAAAATCGCAGGCACAGCCACCATCACAGCCTACTTCTACGGCAACGAGAAGTATGCGGCTTGCCAGGCTTCTTACAAGATAAACGTAACTAAGAAGGAACCTCAGCCCGTAACGATGACATTCCCGCAGGACGTTTACACCTGCTATACCAACGAGGCTCAGTTCTTCGACGGCTTCAAGGCGACCATCAAGAACGAAGCTGGCGAGGAGCTCAACCTCCCCGTTACATACTCAAGCAGCAACACAGAATTCTGCATGGTAACCGGCAGCGGTCTGGTGGTGCTCTCGGAAACTCCGGGCGAAGTGACCATTACAGCCAAGTTCGCCGGCAACGACGACTATCTGCCGGCTCAGGCTTCGTACGTCATTAAGGTGATTAAGAAGGAGAAGAAGGACGCAGGCATCTCGTTCGAAGACACAATGATAATGATAGACCTTGCAAACCCGAATACAACTGTTAAGGACCTCGGCTTCCAGAATCCGAACAACCTCACAGTGACATACTCTTCCAACAAGACCGACGTTGCAGAGGTTGACGCAGAGGGCAACGTGACACTGAAGAAGGCTGGTCGCGTGAACATCGACGTTACATTCGCAGGCAACGACGAGTACAAGGCAGCTTCTGCTTCTTGCACACTCATCGTCAACGACTACCGCACCACACCAGAACTCTCGTTCGACCAGGAGGAGTACACAGCCAACATGCGTGAGGGTAACACCTTCAGCGGTGCTACACTATACAACGAATCAGAGGTTGCTCCGCTCTCATACACCAGCTCTAACGAAGAAGTGGCAGAGGTGGCAGCCAATGGCGTTGTAATACTTCGCAGCACTGGCGAGACAACAATCACCGTATGGTTCGCTGGCGACAAGAACTTCAAGGCAGCTTCGGCTTCGTACAAGCTCAAGGTTGTCGACGAGGTGGTTAACGGCATCCAGGGTATCACCATCGACAACATGCCGGAGGACGCAAAGGTTTACAACCTCAATGGTCAGCGCGTGAACACAAAGGCTCTCAAGAGCGGTGTCTACGTAGTGAACGGCAAGAAAGTAGTGCTGAAGTAAGTGCTGCTTTATACACACTAAAGCGCAACTTTAAGACAGTTAAAGCGCTACTTTATAGATACTAAAGCGCAGCTTTATTCATAAACTTACGGAAACCACAGCACCTTGTTTGGTGCTGTGGTTTCTTTCGTTTTGCCACCGCTCGCGTTCGCCACCCGATCAGATTCCGTTCGCCACCCAATCGGATTCCGTACGCCGCCCGATCAGATTCCGTACGGTGAACGATGACTTGCATAGGCATATTGCACTGAAAAAAACATTATTAAGATATACAAAAGTTTCGTGTTTCAGAAACTTTTATATATCTTTGCAGCAGTAAACAAACCAATATGAACGATAATAAATTCAGCGTTGTCTTGACGGAAGGTGCGCAAGCATTCTTGGAATCCTTACCCCATGAGGCTAAAGAAAAAATAGCCTACAACATCCGTCGCGTAATGGCAGGCGAAATGAATAACGAACTTTTCAAAAAGTTAGAGAATTCTGATGGCATTTGGGAGTTCCGCACTCTTTATCGTAAAATAGCATACCTCCTATTTGCTTTTTGGGACACAGAGAATGAGACATTGGTGATAGCAACACATGGCATTATCAAGAAGACACAGAAAACTCCATCAAAAGAAATAACAAAGGCGGAGGATATAAAACGTAGATATTTTGAAATAAAACATAGGAGGGTTTAGTAATGGAAGAAATGAAACTGACATCATTTGAGGAATTCCAAGATAAGAATTTTGGAAAGATTGGCACTCCCGAACGCGATGCGTTTGAAAAAAAAGTGGATGATGCCATACAAGCATACAGAATAGGAGAAGCCATTAAACAGGCTCGCAAAGCAAACAACCTCACGCAAGAACAGTTGGGAGAGAAAATAGGTGTGCAAAAAGCTCAAATCTCAAGATTGGAGCGTGGACATGGCATCACTTTCGCCACTATGGCAAGGATATTCAAGGCAATGAATATTCCTGCATGTCTTGACATGGGATCGATAGGAAAAGTAGCTTTATGGTAGCCCCTGTTGACCTTACTTTTCCTACTGGAAACCACCTATACTATTGACATACATCAAAAAAGCTTCTGTTACGATATTAAAAGCATAAGAAAGAGGCACTAAAATTTGGCGATGTGCCTCAAAATCAATACCTTTGCAATGTTTTTCATGGTATTAGATTTAAGGTTAACAAAGGTTGGGACTCGGCGGAGCCCCTTTTTTTGTGCCCATAGGCTAAGTACGCAGCACTTTTTGATGACTTTATTTAGTGACTTTATTATTGCTATCCAGTAAAAAAAAAAATAAACACGCTTATTTTGTATTGTCTTCAATTTGCACTAACTTTGTAATTTGAAAAAGAAAAGCAAAAAACCGAAGATATGAAGATTCTAACAGGAGCTCAAATCAGAGAGCTCGACAAATATACAATCGAACACGAACCCATAGCATCCATCGACCTCATGGAGCGCTCGGCAAGAGCCATCTGCAACGCCATCTGCGAGCAGTGGACACAGTCGACACCAATCGTAGTGTTCGCCGGTCCGGGCAACAACGGCGGCGACGCACTCGCCATGTCGCGTATGCTCGCAGAGAAAGGGTACGTGGTGGATGTGTTCCTCTTCAACATACACAACCACCTATCGGAGGAATGCGCCAAAAATCGCGACCGCATCATCGGCGAAGGCTTAGTGCGTAAGTTCACAGAGATAACTGCCAACTTCGAACCGCCACAACTTACCGAGAAGACGCTCGTCGTAGACGGACTCTTCGGGTCGGGACTGAAGGAACCGCTGACGGGTGGCTTCGCCTCACTCGTGAAGTACATCAACCAGTCGCCCTCGCAGGTGGTGAGCATCGACATACCATCGGGATTGATGACGGAGAGCAATCGCCCGCAGGAGGAACCTGCCGTGGTGAAGGCAAACGTGACACTGACGCTGCACATCAAGAAGCTCGCCATGTTCTTCGCCGACTGCCAGCAGTACTTAGGCGAGGTGCGCACGCTCGACATACGCCTCTCGAAATACTTCATCGACACATTCCCCTCGCTATACGACACCATTGAGACCTCGTACATCAAAAGTCTGATGCTGAAACGCGACGACTTCGCACACAAAGGCTCCATGGGCAACGCACTGCTCATAGCCGGCAGTCGCGGCATGGCGGGCGCAGCCATACTCGCCTCGAAGGCGTGTATGCGTAGTGGCGCAGGAAAGGTGACTGCACTCACACCGCAGTGCAACCTTAACATCATGCAGATGGCTGTGCCGGAGGCGATATGCCTCGTCGACCGCGAGAACTACTACTCGGAGGCTATCGACACCGACTGCTATCAAGCCGTGGGCATCGGTCCGGGACTGGGCAAGGAGGAGAGCACAGCGCTCGCACTCATGTCGCAGCTGCAGCAGACCAACTGCCCCATAGTGCTCGATGCCGACGCGCTGAACATGCTCGGCGCACACGGCTCGTGGGTGCAACAGCTGCCTAACAACATGATTATGACACCACACCCGCGCGAGTTCGACCGACTCGCTGGCAGACGCATCACCTCCGACTACGACCGCCTCACATTCGCACGCGACATGGCACGCGACCTCTGCGCCTATATCATACTGAAGGGTCACTACTCGGCACTCTGCCTGCCCGACGGAGGCGTAGTGTTCAACACCACCGGCAACTCCGGAATGGCAACAGCCGGCAGCGGCGACGTGCTCACCGGCATCATCACCGCACTGCTCGCACGTGGCTACTCGCGCAAGAACGCCTGCCTCATGGGCATGTATCTGCACGGAATGGCAGGCGACATCGCCGCCAAGCGCGTAGGCAAAGAGAGTCTGATAGCAAGCGACATCATAGACAGTCTGCCCGAAGCATTCAAGAACTTAGAGAAATAGAATATGAAACACATCCTTTCAACACTAATCCTCGCCGCACTCACCACCCTACCAGCGTTCGCAGGCGGCAAGAAGGAGGCTGACGGACTCGTCTACTACCTCCCGAAAACGGCAGTGCGTGTGCACGTGCTCGTAGAGAAAAGCGTCACCACACCCGGACAGCTCAACGAGTACTCGGACCTTTACTTCAAGACCGCAGCACCGCAGGTGACAACAACCGACTACCGCATCGTTGGCGTAACGTTCAGCACAACAGCTATGCGCGACGAGAGTCAGCGCCACGTCATCGGCATCGACAAGAAGCACACTGTGCTGTCGGTAGACTGCGACGCGAATGGTGTACTGCGCGCCATCAACACAAAGGCACCGGCAGCAAAGGAGGAGGAACCATTCCGCCCCGCACCAAAGGCGAAGCCGCTCAATCCGCGCGACTATATGAGCCAGGACATCCTCGCCGCAGCCAACCAGCCAAAGATGGCACAACTCGTGGCACAGGAGATATACGACGTGCGCGACTCGCGCAACCTGCTCTCGCGTGGCGAAGCCGACTTCATGCCAAAGGATGGCGAACAGCTCCGACTGATGTACGAGCAGCTGAACCGTCAGGAGCGCGCACTCATGCAGCTCTTCCAGGGCACCACAACGGTAGACACAACAGAGTATGTCGTAACGCTCGTACCCGAGAAGAAGGCACAGCGCGTCATGGCGTTCCGCTTCTCGAAGAAGTTCGGACTCTCTACCACCGACGACCTCTCTGGCGAGCCCTACTACGTGGATATAGCAGAGGAGAACGTAACGGCAGAACCGCCCGTCGTGCACGAAATGGCTAATAAACTGAAAGACGAACTGCAACTCGCAGTGTGTCTGCCCGGAAAGATACGTCTCACACTCTCGAACAACGACAAGAAGATAGCTCGCTACGAGATGTGGGCAGCACAGTTCGGAAAGATAGAAATGCTCAACGGAGCTCTCTTCGGCAAGAAACTAACATCGAAGATACTGCTCGACAGCGCAACGGGAGCAGTAACAGAGCTGACAACCGAACCGCTCGAATAGCACCGACAGTAGACCGACACGGTTATTAAACCATATAAATAAAAAGCAGCGAAGACACAAAAGTCTTCGCTGCTTTTATTTGTTCAAATCATTATTTCTTATTTCTGTTGGCACGCTGCTCGCGATACTTCGCCTTCTGACGTGCCGAACCACTACCATGGGCACCTGTGATGTATTTCTTCTTCTTTGCCTTGGTCTTTACTTTGCCGTCATCATCTTTTCTGCCCGACGCTCCACCACGGCCCCATGAAATGCCATTAGCAATGATTGCGTCAATATCGTCACCTTTGCTCATATTTGTCTTTATTTATTAATGATGGAAGAGGCGCACACCAGTGAACGCCATTGTGATGCCATACTTGTCGCAGGTATCAATAACATTGTCGTCGCGAACCGATCCGCCTGCCTGTGCAATGTACTCTACACCGCTCTTGTGCGCACGCTCGATGTTGTCGCCAAACGGGAAGAACGCATCTGAGCCGAGTGCCACGCCGCGGTTCTCTGCTATCCATGCCTTCTTCTCCTCCATGGTGAGCACCTCGGGCTTCTCCTTGAAGAAGAGCTGCCATGTGCCGTCGCGCAGCACGTCGTCGTGGTCCTCAGAGATGTACACATCGATGGTGTTGTCGCGGTCGGCGCGACGGATGCCGTCAACGAACGGGAGGTTCATCACCTTCGGGTGCTGACGCAACCACCAGATGTCTGCCTTGTTGCCAGCGAGGCGTGTGCAGTGGATGCGGCTCTGCTGACCGGCGCCGATGCCGATAGCCTGACCGTCCTTCACGTAGCATACAGAGTTCGACTGTGTGTACTTCAGTGTGATGAGCGAGATGATGAGGTCGCGGATAGCTTCCTCGGTGAAATTCTTCGACTTTGTAGGTATGTTCTCGAACAGTGCAGGGTCGTCGAGGCGCACCTCGTTGCGTCCCTGTTCGAACGTCACGCCGAACACCTGCTTGCGCTCAATTGGAGCTGGCACGTAGTTCGGGTCAATCTTTATTACGTTATATGTGCCCTTGCGCTTCGCACGGAGGATTTCGAGAGCCTCGTCGGTGAAGTCGGGAGCAATCACACCGTCGCTCACCTCACGCTTGATGAGTGTTGCCGTAGCAGCGTCGCAAGTGTCGCTGAGCGCCACGAAGTCGCCGTAAGAGCTCATACGGTCGGCACCACGAGCACGGGCATACGCACATGCAATCGGAGAGAGCTCCATTTTCACGTCGTCAACGAAGTACACCTTCTTCAGAGTGTCGCTCAAAGGCAGACCAACAGCGGCTCCTGCAGGCGATACGTGCTTGAACGATGCTGCAGAGGGCAGACCGGTTGCAGCCTTCAGCTCCTTAACGAGCTGCCAAGAGTTGAGCGCGTCGAGGAAGTTGATGTAGCCAGGACGACCGTTAAGTACTTCGATGGGGAGTTCGCCTTCTTCCATGTAAATGCGTGAAGGCTTCTGGTTCGGATTGCATCCGTACTTGAGTGCTAATTCTTTCATATAGTAATTATAAGAATGAGAAATCTTTCTAACTGCAAAATTACTACTTTTCGACTAAATTCTGCGCTTTTAACCACATTATTTTAAAAGCGAAGGGAAATCAAAGGGGGCGCAGGTATCCCAGGGAGTGCAGTTGTCCCAGGGGGTGCAGTTGTCTCAACTGCACCGATATTTCTAAAACGCATACTTCTTTGGGATCAAATAATATTGTTGTGTTTTTAACAATCCAATATTATTGTTTATCTTTGCGTCATGAATAGAACTCAGCC
>PPYF01469185.1_pt1 | contig 87719 bp, 105 predicted proteins | sample 1559871 | NCBI WGS metagenome assembly PPYF01 (sample SAMN08240021, study PRJNA423297) | Human gut metagenome, whole genome shotgun sequencing project.
ATCCTTAGTCTTGCTCGTCTGCCAGTTCCGACACTTCCGCATTCCATATAGGATTCGTGATCTTTGTTTTGCTGACCACGAGTGATATAATATCATTATCAGCAAAAAAAGTCAACACTTTTTTTAATCAGATGTAAAAATCTTGTGAAAAGCCTCCTTAATCACATTGACAATTCAAACTGATTTTTACATCTGCATTTTTCAATTTTCAAACACCGAGCTGAAACTATATTTATAAGTTTTCCGGCACTTTCGGAAGTTTTGCAAGAGCCTCTTTTAACTCTTCATCAGATGGAATATAGTCACTCATCTTTCCGTCATGGAATTTCTCATATGCATACATATCAAAATATCCTGTTCCTGTCAGTCCGAAGAAGATCGTTTTTTCTTCCCCTGTTTCTTTACATTTAAGAGCTTCGTCAATCGCAACTTTAATCGCATGACTGCTTTCAGGAGCCGGCAGAATGCCTTCTACTCTCGCAAACTTCTCTGCCGCTTTAAATACCTCTGTTTGTTCTACCGAACGAGCTTCCATATATCCATCTTCGTAAAGCTGCGATAAAACAGAACTCATACCATGATATCTCAATCCTCCCGCATGACTTGCAGACGGAATAAATCCACTGCCTAATGTATACATTTTAGAAAGCGGGCAAACCATACCTGTATCGCAGTAATCATATGCGTAAACGCCTCTTGTCAAACTAGGACAGGACGCAGGCTCCACCGCAATAAACTGGTAATCGGCTTCTCCTCTTAATTTTTCTCCCATAAACGGGGAGATAAGACCTCCCAAGTTGGATCCTCCGCCTGCACATCCGATAATAATGTCCGGCTTGATCCCATACTTATCCATTGCAATCTTTGACTCAACCCCGATCACTGACTGATGAAGAAGAACTTGATTCAACACACTTCCAAGCACATAGCGGTATCCCGGCGTATGTGTAGCCACTTCCACAGCCTCGGAAATGGCACATCCAAGGCTTCCTGAAGTTCCCGGATGCTCTGCCAAAATTTTTCTTCCCACTTCTGTTGTTTCAGACGGTGAAGGAGTAACACTCGCTCCATAAGTACGCATTACTTCTCTTCGGAATGGTTTCTGTTCATAGGAACATTTCACCATATACACCTTACAGTCCAAATCAAGATAAGAACATGCCATTGACAGAGCAGTTCCCCACTGTCCCGCTCCCGTCTCCGTTGTCACGCCTTTCAAGCCTTGGTCTTTCGCATAATATGCCTGGGCGATCGCCGAATTCAGCTTATGGCTTCCACTTGTATTATTCCCTTCAAATTTATAATAAATTTTTGCAGGTGTCTGTAATTTTTCCTCAAGACAATACGCACGAATCAGCGGCGCCGGACGATACATCTTGTAAAAGTCACGTATTTTTTCCGGAATTTCTATATAACGATTTTCATTATCCAATTCCTGCTTCACTAATTCCTCGCAAAATACAACGCTTAATTCTTCTTCTGTCATCGGCTTAAATGTTTCCGGATTCAGAAGGGGCGCCGGCTTGTTTTTCATATCTGCCCGGACATTATACCATGTCTTCGGCATCTCACTTTCTTCCAAATAAATTTTATAAGGGATCTTCTTCTCACTCATTGTTATTCTCCTTTCAAAATTTTCTTTATATACCTCTGAATTTTTGTGGAACTTTAACTTGCCCGGATATGATTCCTTTACAGACAATTCTCAAAATATCTTTTACATCATAAATTCTTTCTTTAATAATATAAAAAACTCCTGTCCCACACAATGATACTATTGCAGGGACAAGAGTCGTAATTCTAAATTATATATCAAAACTCCTGCGGTGCCACCCGGCTTGATGTGAAAACACATCCACTCACGCATACTAACATATGCCCATTTTTATAACGGAGTTATCTCTCCGGCTCACCTACTTCTATACTTCAAATGTTCAGCTTGCCCTCAGAAGCCCATTCATCCCAAGTCAGTATACCGCATTCCACCATCTACGGCTCTCTGTGAAACTGATTATCGGAATTACTTGCTCTTCCTCATCGGTTTACAGCCACTTTATCACGTTAAAATATAAATGTCAATATTTTTTTACTTTTCTTTTCATCTTTTCAAAAACTTTTCAAAAACTCATCAAAACAAAATATACTTACAAGAAAGACTCCCAATCAGTATAACTGTTCGGGAGTCTTTTTGTTCTTACTTTTATTATGCAAGTTTTTCTTTTGCAAGAGCTGCAAGTGTTGCGAAACCTTCTTTATCATTTACTGCAAGCTCAGCAAGCATCTTTCTGTTAATATCAACGTTTGCCAGTTTTAATCCGTGCATGAATTTGCTGTAAGACAGATCGTTCATTCTTGCCGCTGCATTAATACGTGCAATCCAAAGCTGTCTCATCTGACGTTTGCGCTGCTTTCTTCCTGCATATGCGGATGTAAGTGCTCTCATTACAGACTGTTTTGCAACTCTGTACTGTTTAGAACGAGCTCCTCTATATCCTTTTGCCAATTTCAATGTTCTGTTATGTTTCTTCCTAGCGTTCATTCCGCCTTTGATTCTTGCCATTTCTTAATCCTCCTTAAATAAGACCATTATTCTGTAATCACTGTATCGTCCGACAACATCTCATACGCACGATCAGACTTCTTCTTACAGATATGGTAATACCTTCTTCATGTTCTTTACGTTTGTTGCATCTGTAATTGTCGACTGTCTGAGATTTCTTTTTCTCTTTGTCGATTTTTTTGTTAAGATATGGCTCTTATAAGCTTTATTTCTTTTCAGTTTCCCTGTACCTGTCTTTTTGAAGCGCTTTGCTGCTGCTCTGTTTGTTTTGATTTTTGGCATGATAATTTCCTCCTTTATTGTGCTGCCTCTTTGGATCTCATTCCGGGCATATCGGTTCTTAACGTTTCTCAGCTAAAACCATGCTCATAGCTCTTCCTTCCATTTTTGCCGGTTTTTCAACTACCGCAACATCTGCCAGTGTCTCGGCAAAATCATCAAGGATATGCTTACTTTGCTGAACGTGCGCCATCTCTCTTCCTCTGAAACGAAGTGTCACTTTCACTTTATTGCCTTTGGAAATGAATTTCTTTGCATTGTTTATCTTCGTGTTCAAGTCATTTGTATCAATGTTCGGTGAGAGACGTACTTCTTTAACCTCGACCGTTTTCTGCTTCTTCTTCGCCTCTTTTTCTTTTCTTGCCTGCTCGTATTTATACTTTCCGTAATCAATAATCTTGCAGACCGGCGGTTTAGCCGCAGGTGCGATCTTCACGAGATCAAGTTCCGCTTCCTGAGCGATTTTCATAGCCTCACGGGCTGACATGATACCTAACTGTTCCCCATCCTCGCCGATCAGACGAATCTCTCTGTCTCTGATCTGCTCGTTAATCATTAAATCGCTAATTGTCGTATACCTCCGTCAAATGAATTCCTTCAGGTTTCCTATGCGAAACACAAAAAAACGAGTGAATATCATATCCACCCGACAATCAATAAAACCATTTCGGAAAATCCGAAAGGAAGTTCTTCGTTATCAGACCATAGTCACGCGCTTGTGCTATGGTGAGAGTGGATACTCTACTTTGTTTTTTGCTTCACGCAAAGATTATACTAACACACATACTTTCCTTTGTCAATCTTTATTTTTCTTAACTTTCCGCTTTAACTTTCCGCAAATTATGGAACCGACATGAAAAATGACAAACTTATCGTTTATTGTTTTATCTTCTTTTAAATCATGATATGATAGTATAATCAGCACGCACTCCCAAGATTGTTTTGCTGAATCTTCCGTATATAAAAGCACATCTGTACGGAAGAAGAAAAGGAAAGAGAGTTTAACACTATGAAATCAAAACAAATTACAACTGAAGACAAATTCAACAACAAATGGGGGTTTGTCATCTCCTGCATCGGAAGCTCTGTAGGAATGGCAAATATATGGCTCTTCCCTTACCGCGCAGGTGAATTCGGCGGAGCCGCATTTCTCATCCCCTATATCATCTTCGTTGTCCTTATCGGATTTACCGGAGTGATCGGAGAAATGGCATTCGGACGCGCGATGCAGTCCGGACCTCTTGGCGCATTTAAGAAGGCTTATGAAATGAAGGGGTCAAAACTTGGCACATTCATCGGGCTGATCCCCGTTATCGGATCGCTCGGAATCGCAATCGGTTACAGCGTCATCATCGGCTGGATCTTGAAATTTTTTGCCGACTCGATCACAGGAAAAATTATCAGTGAAGAAGATCCTTCTGCCATATTCGGAGAACTTTCCCGCGACTTTGGCAGCATTCCGTGGCATCTTTTAGGTCTTTTCCTTGTCTTGCTCTGCATGTCATTCGGAGTTGCCCGGGGAATCGAAAAAGTAAACCGCATCATGATGCCTGCTTTTTTTGTTCTCTTTTTATTCCTTGCAGTCCGCGTTGCTTTCCTCGACGGTTCAGCGCCCGGGTATTCGTACTTATTCAAACCCGACTGGTCGGAAATGGCCAATCCCCGCACGTGGGTATACGCGATGGGGCAGGCATTTTTCTCCCTTTCCCTTGCCGGAAGCGGAACTGTTGTTTACGGAAGTTACTTAAAATCTGATGTAGATGTTGTAAGCAGTGCCAAATACGTTGCTTTTTTTGACACAGCAGCCGCATTACTAGCCGGTCTTGTTATCATCCCGGCCGTATTCTCTTTCGGCATGGCGCCGAACTCCGGACCGGGACTTTTGTTCATTACAATTCCCGCTGTTATACGTGATATTCCGTTAGGAAGAGTTTTTGCAATTATCTTCTTCCTCGCCGTACTTTTTGCCGGAATCACTTCTTTAATGAACCTTTTAGAAAGTCCGGTAGAAGCGCTTCAAAAACGGCTCGGCTGGTCTCGTCGATCTGCGATCACTTTTATCGGCGTCATCACTGCCGCTGTTGGAATCTTCGTAGAAGGCGGGCTCTTAAGCGCATGGATGGACAGTATCTCCATCTATGTAATCCCTCTCGGAGCACTGCTTGCCGGAATTACAATGTTCTGGATATGTGGAGATAAATTTGCAAGAAATGCCGCTCAGCTCGGTCGCGTGCGCACGATCGGAAAATGGTTCAAACCAATGACAAAATATGTATTCTGCGGTGTTGCAGTACTTGTCTACATTCTCGGAATTTTCTTTGGCGGTATCGGCTGATTGAAAGAGCCGAAAGCGCCTGTTTCAAAATTTGATATTTATAAAAGCGCATCTGCCGGATATTCAGATCCTGCAGATGCGTTTTTGTCTTTCTATTTTATTTTTTATGAAACATTATCTCGACACTTTTTTGATACATGTCACCGCCATTGCTCCAGGACCGATATGGCAGGAAACACTTAATGACAGAGGAGCTTCCAAAAACTCATATCCCGGAAAACGATTCATGATCTCCTGCTTCCATTCCATCGCTTCTTCTTTTGAACATGTATATGCCATACCAAGTATAATATCTTCTTTCACATCTGCAAAACGCTCATTGAGATCTTTTTCGATTGCATTCAGCATCGTTTTCTTTGCCGCTTTCCACCCTCTGACTTTTGCAAATGCATCTAATTTTTCACCCTGAATCTGAAGAACCGGCTTCAAATTCAATACAGTTCCGATCGCCGCAGCCGCCGGAGTGATTCTTCCTCCTTTTTTCAAATACTTCAACGTATCAACTGTGATATAAATACTTGCCTGCAGCTTCTCTTTTTCGAGAATATTTTTAATCTCTTCCGCGCACATCCCTTTATCGCGCAAATACATTGCATCATATACAGATTGTTCTTGTGTAACCGAGATTCTCTGGTTGTCCACAACATAAACTTTCCCTTTATATTCCCTCGCAATAGACATTGCCGTCTCGCATGTACTGCTAAGTCCGCTTGACATAGGAATACATACGATCTCATCATATTCTTTCAACACACTTTCCCACAGTTCCATCACATTTCCCGGGGAAGGCTGGGAAGTAGATATATCCGAATCCGCTCTGAGCTTCTCATAAAACTGTTCCTGTGTCAGTGTGATGTCTTCAAGATATAACTCACCATCAATAAAAAAGGGCATCGGAAGTACATAAATCCCTAATTCTTTCGCTCTTTCCTGTGTAATACCACTATTACTGTCTGTTACGACCGCAATCTTACTCATATCATTCTCCCTTTATCACTTTAAACCTGACTATCTCAGACCATTTATTTCCTTCTGTCTTGTTTTTCCGTTTAATTTTTAAAGCTGTGAATCGGAGCCGGGATCCTTCCTTTTCTGCTCACAAATGCATCGCATCTGAATTCGTTTACCGGCATGATCGGAGCGTATCCGAGAAGTCCTCCGAATTCCGCGGTATCTCCTACATCTTTTCCGATTACCGGAATAAGGCGAACCGCCGTTGTTTTCTGGTTTACCATACCGATCGCCATCTCATCTGCTATAATTCCGGAAAGTGTAGCTGCGCTTGTATGCCCCGGAATGGCGATCATGTCCAGTCCTACCGAACAGACACATGTCATAGCTTCTAATTTTTCCAATGTAAGTGAACCGGCGTGAACTGCGTCGATCATGCCCTGATCTTCACTAACCGGAATAAATGCGCCGCTCAAACCTCCTACATAAGAAGATGCCATAACTCCGCCTTTTTTCACTTGATCATTAAGCATCGCAAGAGCAGCCGTTGTTCCCGGTGCCCCGACTCTTTCCAAGCCGATTTCTTCCAAAATTTCCGCAACGCTGTCTCCGATTGCCGGAGTCGGCGCAAGCGAAAGATCCACAATGCCAAACGGAATGCCTAACCTTTGAGACGCCTCTCCTGCCACGAGCTGTCCGACACGGGTAACTTTAAACGCTGTCTTTTTAATCGTCTCACACAACTCTTCAAATCCTTTTCCGCGAACTTTTTCCAATGCTTTCTTCACAACACCGGGGCCGCTGACACCGACATTAATCACCGCATCCGACTCTGTCACTCCGAGGAACGCACCTGCCATAAACGGGTTATCATCCGGAGCGTTACAGAAAATAACAAGTTTTGCACACCCGAGAGAATCTCTTTCTTTCGTCTCTTCTGCTGTTGCTTTTACAATCTCGCCGCACAGGCGTACCGCATCCATATTGATCCCGGTCTTTGTAGAACCTACGTTTACGGAACTGCAGATCCTTTCTGTCTGCGCCAGCGCCTGAGGGATCGAACGAATCAGATTCTCATCACTTTTCGTCATTCCCTTGGATACCAGAGCCGAATAACCACCGATAAAATTGACCCCTACTTTATCTGCTGCTCTATCCAGCGTTTTTGCGATCGTCACAAAATCTTCCGGACTCTTACATGCAGCACCACCGACCAAAGCAATCGGAGTAACGGAAATTCGTTTATTCACAATCGGAATCCCGAATTCTTTTTCTATATCACGACCTACAGATACAAGATCTTTTGCCGTCTCGGTAATCTTATCGTATATTTTACGGTTGAGCTCTTCCAGATCCGAATCAATGCAATCGAGAAGACTGATGCCGAGCGTAATCGTTCTTACATCCAGATTCTCATGCTCGATCATTTCATTAGTTTCGGAAACTTCATACATATTGATCATATTGTTTATCCTCTCTATCCTGTGTCGTCTTATGAACTCTTCTCTTATAATCTGTGCATTTTTTCAAAAATATCTTCTCTCTGACAACGGATGCTGACACCGATCTCATCACCGAGTTTCTCCATCTCGTCGCACATCTGAGTAAAATCTTTTGGAAGTTCTGTCACATCAACAATTACCATCATATTAAAATATCCTTGAATAATGGTCTGTGAAATATCCAAAACATTAATTTTATTCTCCGCAAGATATGTACATACTTTTGCAACAATGCCCACTGTATCCTTGCCAAGTACTGTAACAATACATTTTTTCATTTTATTTTCCTCCTTGATCAAACCGTAATAATATCCGAAACGGTATCTCTGTTCGCTACGAACATATCCAGATCGTCGCCTTTGTACTCATTATCTGCCAGCGTAACTTCTAATTTGACCGTCTCATATGCAAGTTTTGCGTAATTATTTTCCTTGCTCAAATGCCCGAGCACGATATGTTTCAGATTATCATGTAGTATATCACAAAGCAGACGACCTGACAATTCATTTGATAAATGTCCCCTGTCACCGAGAATCCTCTGTTTCAAGTAGTACGGATATCCTCCGACTTCCAACATATGAATGTCATGGTTTGCCTCAAGGAGAACTGCATCAAGATTTCTCAGACATTCGACTGTATAGCTGTCGTATTTTCCAAGATCCGTTGCAACCGCAACTGATTTTCCTCCCTGCTCCAATCGATATCCCGAAGGTTCATTTGCATCATGTGAAATCGCAAACGGTTTTACAGTCATATCTCCCAGTTCAAAAGGTTCATCCGCACGGATCTCGCGATATAGTCCTTCCGGCATTTTCCCCAAACCGGAATAACTTTTGATCCCCATGATCGTTCCCGGCGTAGCATAGATCGGAATCTCATATTTTCTGCTGAATACTCCTAATCCTTGAATATGATCCGAGTGTTCATGAGTAATTAAGATCCCATCTAAATCTTCGCCTTTTAATTCCAATGTTTTCAACCCTTCTTCTATTCTTTTCTTGCTGATTCCCGTATCTACCAATAAATGCGTATCATCGCTTCCGACATAGATACAGTTGCCGCTGCTCCCACTTGCAATGCTGCACATTCTCATAATTGTATCTTCGCTCCTATTTGTCTTTTTGTCTCTTTAAAATCTCCGCTGTTATCAATTACATCCGTACAATTTTCACGAAATTGCTCCACCGAAAGCTGAGATGCCATCATTTGTGTGATCTTTTCCTGAGTATACCCTCTTGATCGTTCCAGGCGGATTCTCCGAACATTTTCTTCTGTATAAATATACCAGATTTTATCGCACAATTCCTGCCCTGCTTCTGCCAGAAGAGCCGATTCCAACACGTACAGCTTCCGCCCTTCCTTCTTTCGCTTTTCTATATCTTTCTTCACATAATCCAACACCGGCGGATGAACAATTTCATTCAGGATCTTCCGTTTTCCTTCATCGGAAAACACAATTTCGCCAAGTTTTTTACGATCTAATTCCCCGTCAGTTCCGACGACCGCTTCTCCGAACCTGTCCACGATTTTCCGGAAACATATTTCTCCTCTTTTTTCCAATCGCTTTGCCACTTCATCCATCTGACAAACATAAGCTCCATATCTGCTTTCCAAATAATCCAATACTTCGCTCTTTCCCGACCCAACTCCGCCGGTGATTCCTAAAACTTTCATTCTATTTTCTATCCTTTATACTTCTTCCCGACAAATCGTCTATTTTGCCTCATACCAATTTTTCCCGGTATGCATATCAACAATTAGCGGAACAGACAATTTCACGGCGTTTTCCATCTTATCTCTTAAAATTTCTTTCACTTCATCTACTTCCGAACACTCTGCCTCAATAAGCAATTCATCATGGACCTGCAAAATCATACGCGATTTCATATTTCTTTTCTTAAGTTCTTTATGGACATCGATCATCGCAATTTTCATGATATCTGCTGCGGTTCCTTGTATCGGAGCATTCATCGCAACTCTCTCTCCGAAATTCCTTTGCATAAAATTGCTCGATTTTAATTCCGGCACAGGTCTCCTTCTGCCGAACAACGTAACTGCATATCCTTTTTCTTTTGCATTTTCTACCGAATCGTCAAGAAACTTTTTCACTCCCGGATAAGTCTCGAAATAATGCTCAATGTATTCTGCCGCTTCTTTTCTTGTAATACTCAAATCCATACTTAATCCAAAGGAACTGATACCGTACACAATTCCGAAATTAACGGCTTTTGCATTTCTTCTTTGCAAATCTGTCACTTCATCAAACGGAGTGTGAAATACTTGCGACGCCGTCATCCGATGAATATCAGTCGCTTCCCGATATGCTTTGATCAACTGCTCGTCGCCCGAACAATGAGCCAAAACACGAAGTTCTATCTGCGAATAATCGGCATCGACAAAAACACAGTCTTCTTTTGGCACAAACACTTTCCTGATCATCCGACCAAGTTCCATCCGCACCGGAATATTTTGTAAATTCGGTTCTGTACTGCTCAATCTTCCTGTCGCAGTTACCGTTTGATTGAACTTTCCGTGTATTCTGCCGTCATCGCCGATAAAAACCGCCAGACCGTCCGCATAAGTTGATTTCAGTTTTGCCAGCTGACGATATTCTAATATTTTGCTTACGATCGGATATTCTTCTGCCAGTTTTTCCAACACATCTGCTGCTGTAGAGTATCCGGTTTTTGTCTTTTTCGCATGTGGCATATTTAGTTTTTCAAATAAAATAACTCCAAGCTGTTTCGGGGAATTAATATTAAACTCTTCCCCCGCCATCTCATAAATCTGATGCTCAAGTTGTATGATCTGCTCTCCCAACTGATCTCCGTACAATTTCAAAGCTTCAGCCTCTACTTTCACACCTGCCGATTCCATCTCGTACAATGTAAAAACCAAAGGCATTTCAATCTCATAAAAAAGACGATCCATTTCAGCTTCTTTTAATTTATTATCAAGAACCGATGCCGCCGCAAACGCCGTGTAGGCCTCATAACAACACTTCACATTAAGTTCAGCCTGTATCCCGCCTGCAATCCCAAGATACTGTTCTGCCACATCTTCATACGTATAATCGCTTTTTAGAGGATTTAACAGATAAGCTGCCACGATCACATCAAACGCGCTGCTTTGCTTTACATTTTTGATATACGGAAGAATTTCTTTCAAACCACATACTGAGAAACAGCTCACTTTTTCCGCCACATGCGACAACTTTGCAAATAAAAATTCCATATCCGTAGAAAGATCACATGGAATCGTAACAACATCTTTCTCACTCCAAGCTATGGCAATTCTCCCGAATCCCGAAGGATGTGCAAAAAGAGGGAGTACGTTTCCTTCATCTTTTGACAATGCTACCCCGACACATTGTGCTTTCTCCGCCATCGCAAAAATACGTTCTATTTCTTCTTTTTCCGTAACTTCTCGAAATATCTTTTCTATTTTATTTTCTTTCGTTTCTATAGAAAAACGTCCAAGCATATTTTTAAAACGAAGCCGCTCAAAAATTTTGTACGCTTCTTCCGTATAAGGATTTTCATAATGCGCTTTTTCAATATCAAACTCAAAATCCGCATGTGTTTCAATCGTCGCAAGCACTTTACTCATTTTTGCCTGTTCCCAAAACTCCTGAATATTCTTACTTGCCCGGGGCGGCTTTAATTCCGACGCGTGTGCATACGCATTTTCAATCGTTTGATACTCCATAATAATTTTTGTTGCTGTTTTTTCGCCGATCCCCGGAACTCCCGGAATATTATCCGCCGAATCCCCCATCAAAGCTTTCACATCGATAAATTCTCTCGGCGTTACTTTATATCGTTCAACAACATCTGCAGCATAATAATTCTCAATCTCTGTTTTTCCCTGCTTCGTCTTCGGAATCCGAATCTTCACATGTTCAGTGGCAAGCTGCAGCGTATCTCTGTCTCCTGATATGATCGATACATCCATTCCGCTTTCTTCGCACATGCGTGAAAGCGTTCCCAACAGATCATCCGCTTCAAGCCCCGCTTTTTCTATTGTAGAAATATTCATTGCTTCAAGCACTTCTTTAATTACGGGAACTTGCTGACGAAGTTCTTCTGCCATCGGTTTTCTCGTTCCTTTATACTCCGAAAACATCTCATGACGAAATGTCGGCGCATGAACATCAAATGTAACAGTCAGATACTCCGGTTTCTCCTCATCTAATATTTTAAACATAATATTCAAAAACCCGTACACAGCATTCGTATGCAGACCTTCCGGAGTTGTCAGATCGGGAACTCCATAAAATGCACGATTCAAAATACTATGTCCATCTATCAATACGATTTTCTTTCGCATGGCAGCAATTACCTCCGTTTCACAATCATACTCAAGTATACACTAAAAAGCCTCTTTTTAAAAGGTTGATTTTATGCTATGGTTATCATATGATCATACAAATGAAAGGAATTATATACATGGACAGCATAATTTTTGACGTAGACGGCACACTATGGGATTCTGCCGATTCTGTTGCCGCCGCATGGAATTTGGCAATCAAAAAGTTCTCTTCCCTCGACATTACACTTGACAGGGAAATTCTCGGAAGTGTTTTCGGGAAAACAATGACCGACATCGGAGATATTCTTTTCCCCTCACTTTCCGAAACGGAAAAAGATTCTCTGCTTTCCGCCTGCTGTGAGCTCGAAAACAATTATTTGAAAAATCATCCCGGAATCATTTATGAAGGAGTCGCTGACACTATTGAAAAGCTTTCTAAAAAATACCCTCTTTTTATTGTCAGCAACTGTCAATGCGGATATATCGAAGCAACAATGCAGGCAATCGGTATCGAACATTTCATAAAAGATCATCTTTGTTTCGGAGAAACGGGCATTTCTAAAGGACAAACGCTTCGCATGCTGATCGATCGAAATCACCTGTCATCTCCTGTTTATGTCGGAGATACACAAGGCGATGCAGACGCCTGCCACGCTGCAGGTATTCCGTTTATTTTTGCCGAATACGGATTCGGAAATGTTCCTGATGCAAAAATGACTATTCACAAATTTTCCGATCTGCTTAATTTGTAATTACCAAATATTTTTCATAAATCGAGTAGGAGGGGATTTTAATAAATCCCCGACCTCTCACACCATATTGCGTAATCAAATTGATACAATTCCAAAATCGGAGCTATCGTTTTTTGAGTATACGAAAACGCCCATGGTTAGGGCGTTTTCTGTAATGTCGGATGCACCCTCGTAGGTGCTGTTATCGTTTTTCGAGTAGGGATTGTATCTTTTTCGTGAGCCTTGAGGGTATAATTTAACGATACTATCGTTTTCTGAGTAGGAATCGTTAAATTTGCACCCTTGGGTTTGAAAATGCACCCTATCGTTTTTTGAGTAGATATTGTTCCTTTTTTGCGACTGCCTATATAAAAATTTAACGATAGCGCCTTTTCATGTCTGCTATCGTTAAATTTGAGCCTTTTACCTGAAAATTTCCCTATTGTTAAATTATCAACCTGACAGGATATTCAAAAAGAAACCGTCAATTGCATTTTGAACCGTTCCTCTCCGTACACTGCATGCGGAACATCCTTAGGCATAATGAGCGTTTCTCCCTCATTAAGAATAAATATTTTGCCCCCTACGGTGAATTTCCCTATGCCTTCCAGCACAGTTACCATCGCATCCCCACCGGATGCATGGGTGGAAATTTCTTCTCCTTTATCGAAGGAAAACAGCGTTATCTCCTATACCATCATAAACGGCTGGAGAGGCAGCCCTCACCCCCTGATGCAAATTCCTTAAATATTCTGTTTCAGGCAGTTCTTAATATCATCCTCCGCATTACTGATCAGCCGCAAATCAAAAGTGTCCACCAGATACTGCAGCACATTCGGACTCAAAAATGCCGGCAGGGTTGGACCCAGATAAATACCTTTTATTCCCAGACTCAGCAGCGCCAGCAAATCAGCAACTGCCTTTTGCTCATACCAGGATAAGATCAATGACAGCGGCAGCCCATTTACATCGGTATCAAAAGCATCTGCCAGGGCTGTCGCAATCCGTATTGCAGAATATACATCATTGCACTGCCCGACATCCAGAAGCCTGGGCAAGCCCGCTACTTCTCCAAATTCCAGTTTATTAAATCTGTATTTTCCACATGCCAGCGTTAAAATCATGCAGTCTTCCGGAACCAGCTTTGCAAACTCTGTATAATAATTTCGTCCGGGTCTTGCTCCGTCACAACCGCCAATCAGAAAGAAATGCCTGATTTTTCCCGCCTTTACAGCCTCCACGATTTTTTCAGCATAACTTAATGCGGCATGATGCCCAAATCCAACCAATATCTCCTGCGGCTCCTGATCTTCCGGATAACCGCCCAGTTCTATTGCCTGTTGAATGATTTCACTAAAATCCTTGTCCCCGTTTTCTTTTCTGCCGATGTGCTTTACTCCTTCCCATCCTACCACATTCGTGCTGTAGATCCGGTCTTTATAACTCTCCCTTGGCCGCATCAGGCAGTTCGTGGTCATCAAAATACATCCCGGAAGGTTGTCAAACTGCTTTTGCTGATCCTGCCATGCCCCTCCGAAATTTCCCACAAGATGAGGATATTTTTTTAATCCCTCATACCCATGACATGGCAGCATTTCTCCATGCGTATAAATATTGACTCCTTTCCCCTTTGTCTGTTCCAGCAGCATTTCCAGATCCTTGAGATCATGACCTGAAACAATAATAAAAGGCCCCTTCTTCATATGGATATTGACCTTGTGCGGAGCTGGATTTCCGTAAACCTCCGTATTTGCTTCATCCAGTTTTTTCATGACCGCAATTGCCATTTCTCCGGTACGCATGGTCATCCGGATCAGTTCTTCTACTGTAAGGCTATCGTCTGTGAGAGCCTCCAATGCCTGAATATAAAAATCATCTACCTGGTCACTGTAATAGCCCAGTTCTCTCGCCTGATGCCCGTATGCGCTGATACCTTTTAGTCCGTATAAAATCGTTTGCCTCAAAGAACGAATATCCGGATCTAAGGATTTATCATACATAATTCCTGCCAGATGCGCATCCTTTAACATCTCCGTCTTTGTTTCCGGAAGATCATAAGAAGCATGGGCAGTATGATTTTTAATCTCCCCTGCCCTTTCCCTTAAATTTTCTTTGATTTCCTGTGATTTTCTCAGCAATTTCACATGTTCCTTAGCATCAAAATTGACATTTGTAAGCGTGGTGAAAAGAATGTTTTCAATAAAACTTATCACGCTTTTTTCAATCTCCTGTCCAGCTGCCGCCAGTGATTTTCCAAAACAGCTGATCCCTTTGATCTGAAAAATCAATAAATCCTGCAGATTGGCAATTTCCGGTGTTTTTCCACAAACGCCTAACTTTGTACAGCCCTTTCCATTCGCTGTCTGTTCACACTGATAACAAAACATCTCATAACCTAAATCCATGTTATTGCTCATATACTGACCTTCCTTATCATTCATTTTTGTGATATAGTATTAGCCAGCATAAAAAAAATATACTTATCACAGGAAAAACTTCCCATATAGCAACTCTCTCTTCTGCCCGGGCTTTATCTCTTGTAGAACAGCCCATACACGCAACATAATTTCGCTCCGCCAGAAATAAAACATCCCCCGTATTATAAAACAGTAGTGTTTATAGACTTTCCCCAAGGTCTGTATGCTATACTACTGTGTTATATGGCTCAACACACCATTCTGAAGCGTCCCCATTCCATGTAACACCGGCTTTTGTTACGTCTACCCATGCGGCTTGCTAAAACTTTTGTGATGCCCAGATGCGTCTTTTTTGTAAATAGTGGGCAAACTATAAACATTGTTGACGTTATCAACGCCGATTGCTATAATTTTCTCAATATATGTTTATTAATTTTTCGCAGCAAATTAAGGAGGTATGATTATGGATTTTTATAAACGGGCGCTGGCACTGCGTGAAGAAACTATCTCTCACCGCCGTTGGCTGCACCGCAACGCAGAAGTGGGCCTTCATATGCCAAAAGGACAAGCCTATATTATGGATCAGTTGAGAGGACATGGATTGGCTCCACATCCCTGCGGGCATGGAGTGACTGCGGAGTTGGGCAAGGAAGGGGGCAGAACAATCCTGCTCCGAGCGGATATGGATGCACTGCCTATGCCGGAGGAAAGCGGCGAACCCTTTTCCTGTCCAACCGGCACAGAGGCTCATACCTGCGGCCATGATTTCCATGCAGCCATGCTGCTGACAGCGGCAAAGATGCTGAAAGAAAATGAATCCATGCTGGCTGGCAGGGTCCGGTTTATGTTCCAGCCTGCGGAAGAAACCTTTGAGGGTGCGAAAGATATGCTGGCGCATGGGATACTGGAGGGTGTGGATGCAGCTCTAGCCTATCATGTCGGTTCTGGCAGGATGCCTGTGGGCTTATTCATGTACAACAGCGGCGGAACCATGATGTACTCTGTGGATGGTTTCCGAATCACAATCCATGGACGGGGTGCTCACGGCGCATATCCGCACAGTTCCATCGATCCAATCAATATCGGTGTTCATATGTACCTTGCCTTTGAATCGTTGATTGCGCGGGAAGCAGATCCCAGCAAATCCTGTGTGCTGACCATCGGCAATTTTTCCGCAGGTTCAGCACCCAACATCATCCCGGATACTGCCGTCCTCCAAGGAACCTTGCGCACCAATGACAGTGCCAGCCGCGAGAAACTGCTTCGGCGGCTGAAGGAGGTTGTTCACAAGACTGCGGAGGTATTTGGAGGATCGGCAGAGATTGAGATGATTTCTGAGGTGCCGCCGTTAGTATGTGATCCTGATATGACGAACGAAATAGTGGACTATATGAAAGAACTGCCAATCCCTGGTCTGACTCCTGTTCCTGACACATCAGCCAGTGCTTCTGAGGACTTTGCGAATATTGCAGAGAGAGTCCCCAGCGTATACATGTATCTTTCGGCAGGATATATGGATGAACGGGGAGATGCTCCTGCACACAATCCGAAAGTTCGGTTCAATGAGGATGTTTGTCCAATCGGCTCCGCTTGTTTGGCGCACTGTGCAGTCCGCTGGCTGGAAGAACACCAATAAATAAGATAAGGACATCCTGTTGAAGACTGGTATTTTTCCGAATATCCTGAATATGCGACCGAGATGAATATTCTTGCGGCTCGAAATCTCGAATCTGGAAATTTGGAAATCAGAGTTCCAGTACTCGGAAATCGCCTTTTTGTGCTTGATTACGTGTTCGTTTCTATGAGAATATTCGTCAAGGCCTTGCCGCATCTGCAGTACGCAGCAGCCTTTACGAATATTCTCGTAGAAATTATAATTCAGTATGCACAAATGTGAATCTAAAAAGTGATTTCCATATCACCAGACTTCACAATAGTCGGGGCAACGTATTACCATATGCAGATACTCATTTTTTATAGAAATTGAATGTTTCTTTGACACAAATAAGATCTAAATAACATCTTCCTCATCGAATTTTGCTAAAATCACATCCTTCATTACGCTCAAAAGATAAATACCTTGTCCTTTGAAAAGACAATTTTCCACAATCTCCCTCCGCTAACATACCATACTCTGAGCTGTTAACAGAAAACTCCATCCGGTCTCCACTTTCAACCTGAAATGTCACATAGTACCACGTAGAAGAAGATGTACTATATCCATGCACTCCCGTCGCATCACCAGCATTTGCATGACTGTGGTGCGTAACCTCTGTTCGTTTGGATACAATCACTGCCGATACAGACAAATGCGGAGACTGATTATTTTTATTCCACGTACTGATTCCTTTCACAGCCGTTACAATAAAGGTTCCAATGACGATTACAAATACTATAGTAAACATGATTTCAAATGCACCGAAACCCATGTCAAATCCGCCATAACCAAATCTCATTTCAGTTCCTCCCTATTTGTATCTGGAAACCATACACATTTATTAGTTTCAAAAATTATCCTCTCAAAATCTCCACAGTTCTCTGATCCCGTTCCCCATGGAAGAACTTGTCCAATACCTTCTGGAATACTTCACATTCCGGTTTTGCCAGAGCAAATAAGGTCATGGAAGATTTCAGTTTCAAGTTATCCGGCCGGCCCATCACTTCGTCCGCATCATTGGTTTTTATCTCCAGAAGTGCCTGAGATATTTCAATCAGATTCGTTCCAAGCGTGTAATCTTCCATATATGCTTTCGCTTCTTCCATATTCTTAATAGCATAATACCGGGCAGTCTCACTGTAGCCAAGCCCCGCTATCTGCGGAAAAATAAACCACATCCAATGGCTGCGCTTCTTCCCGGATTTTATCTCCTGCAAGGCAGTTTGATAATAAGTCTGCTGTGCGATTAAAAATCGCTCTAAATTGTTATCCATTCTCTGTTGCCTCCTCTGTTTGCCATTATTCTACCACAGGTCAGGCTTTTTTCCTACCACAAACAAAAAAAGCCCGGAGCCGGACGGTTTCACACACACCGCGCCGAACTCCGGGCTGCCTGGTTTTAATTTATATTAAGAGGTGCCGTTATCCCTCGATGGCAATATATTTCTTTTCTTCAACCTCCGGCTTCCTTGTTTCTGCCTTCGGAATGCTCAGTTTCAATACCCCGCTTTCATATTTCGCATGAATATCTTCCTGCTTTACATCCTCCCCGACATAGAAAGACCGGCTCATGCTGCCTGCATAACGCTCCCGGCGGACAAATCTGCCTGTTTTCTTTTCCTTCTCGTCCTTGTCAAGCCCCTTCGCCGCGCTGATTACCAGATAGCCATCTTTCAGCTCCAGGGAAAGTTCGTCTTTCTTAAAGCCTGGCAGATCAATGTCCACCTCATAGTGGTCGTCATGTTCCTGCACATCGGTCTTCATCATATTCGCCGCATGGCGTCCATACAGTTTCCGCTCCGCTTTACGCATCGCCTTATCGTCAAAGGACGGGAAATCAAAAAAGTCATCAAAGAAATCGTCAAATAAGTTCTCTCCAAAAATACTAGGTGTCATCATAAGTCATCGCTCCTTTTCCTAATTAAAAACATCTTGTTAATTGGAACTGGGGATGATTGGGAAGAAACCGGAACCCTTTTCTGGTTCCTTTCTTTCCTTCTCCTTTGTTCTATCTGTGTTATAACACTTTTATTAGCACTCGTCAAGAGTGAGTGCTAATAATTTTTGTGAATTTTCTGTGAACTGTTATTCACACGTATGTAATTAACCCAAAAACTATCTGCTTTTATATCCATGCTTTTTCCCACCTATTTCGCATACCGCACTTCTATTTCATAATCTCCCTCGTCATACTCCACCTGCAGTTCATAATCCCCGATCTGCACACTTCCGTCATCCACAGCGTAAAACTTCTGTCCTTCTGCGTCAAAGATCACGAATTCTTCTACCAGCTGGTTTTCAACTGTTTCTAACATCTCCCGGATACAGTCATCACAAAATAACGATTTCATTCTCTGGACGCTGACAATCCCTCGTCCCCTCTGCACTGTCACAGTTCCTTCCTTATTCTCCGGAGTTTTTGTGATATGCAGACTTGTCTGGCTTACCTCATCATATCCAAAGCTCATGCTCATGTAACCATATTCGCCAGCGTCCGGATTCGCCCCTTTTTCAAATAAATCTAGGTCATACAGTTCTCCCGTATTGGTACACACAAGGTACACCTGTGACGGGAACCCTTCTCCGCATGTCCGGCAGATGTCTGCCGTATTGGGAATATAACGGATATAGTTCTCTATTTCCTGCCCATATTCAGAAAACACCAGGTCATGCCGTATGGTCTTTGCAATCTCCTCATATTCATCCTTCGTGGCAGAACCCATATATGTGGCTACCATTTCCATAAGTTCTTCCATATCTTCGCTGTTCTGGCGGCTCACCCGGATGTTACTGAACGCAATCGAAAAACTGCAAAGGGCGACCACGGACATGCAGACCATAAAAGCTCCATACCACAGTTCCCTTTTATCCGACTGGCTCAAATGCTTCACATAAGGATCATACTCATCATCCCTCCAGAATTTCCTCCATTTTGCCTTTATCCATTGGCACAACCTTTTCATACTCCACACCTTATCACTTTCTTCACTCTTATCACTCTTTCTTTTGTTTTCACTACTCTTACAATATAAAGTGCTATCACTTACCTGTCAAGTGACTGTATATTTCACATCCAATTTCGATTACCATTTACCTATACTAAAATTGGAGGACAGGGAATATGGCAACCAATAAAAGAGTATTTACTTTACGTTTGTCAGATGAAGTATTCGATAAAATCGGCATTCTGGCTACCAGCGAACACCGCTCCTTAACCAACTATATTGAATACATACTGATCAAACATTTAGAAGATGTGGAAAAAGAGCATGGAGAAATTAAAATGGAAGAATAAAGACTGCCATCTGTGTCTACTTTTTCACTTTTTGATGTAAAGTGCTATCACTTAGCTGTCTAGTGAACGTATAAATTTACCGCATATTGGTATACCATAAATTCATACCCGGAACGGAGGGCAAGGGAAATGGCAACCAACAAGCGTGTATTTACTCTGCGTCTGTCGGACGAAGTGTTTGACAAAATCGGGATTCTTGCTACAGATGAACACCGCTCTATGACGAATTACATTGAATATGTACTGATCCAGCATCTGGAGCAGATAGAAAAAGAACGCGGGGAGATCAAGACAGACCAGATACAATAACAAAATTAAGATAACCAGGTCAGTTTGATATACCTGGTTATTTTTATTGAAAAAAAACTGGCAGTTACTTCATAGTTGCAACTGCCGGTTTTTTCACGTTTCAAAACTATATCCGTACCCACCAACGGTCTTTATGTTGTATTTATTCATTTCCCATTTTTCTGAGTATCTGGCTAATCAACTGCCACCTTCTCCAGCCCCTTTCCACATTTTCATATGGACACATATTCCTTTATCGATAATAATAAACAAGACGGCATTTCAATTTATAGTTCAGCTATTTGAAATTTTATAAAATAATAATGTCACCGCATTAAGCTCTATGGTGTGTTCTATATAAAGAGGTAAAGATGATGAGAGCAGAAACATTATTTACTGAGCATATGGATCTTCTTTATCGAATGGCGCTATTCATGCTATCAAATACCCATGACGCTGAAGATGCCGTTCAGGAAACCTATGTGAGATATTTATTAAAAAAACCAAAGTTGAAAGATGAAGAGCATGCAAAAGCGTGGTTAATGCGCGTCTGCATCAATATATGCAAAAACCAAATCCGATACTGGAAACGTCATCCTTCTTCCCCTATTAGTGAAACGGATATATCTGAAACCACTTTAGGTGAACAGGAAATTTTGAGGGAGATTTCCTTATTACCCACAAAATATAAATCCGTTATCATTTTACATTCCATAGAAGGTTATTCGGTAAAGGAAATTTCAAACATATTAAAAATATCTGATGCTGCGGTAAAAAAACGGCTACAGCGGGCTCGTGAGCAATTAAAATTAAAAATAGGAGAATGACAATGAATGAATTGAAAACTGAAATCATGCTAAGTGAAAAGAAAAAAGTCCAGATTATTGAAAATGCACACCAAATTGCCAAGCAAAGGAAGAAGGCATTAAAATTGCGTTATTGCAGTGCTGTTTTTTTATTGCTTATCATTGGAATAACAGGATTTTTTGCGAATGGGCATTACGGGATAATGGATGAGTATCCGATTAAAGTATATGCCCAGGATCTATCCGGAGCCAGCGAGATTGACTTAATACCGGATAAAACATTTACGCTTGAAAAAATACAAACGCCTTTAGGTGAAGGATATTCTCTCTATATATCGGCAAACGACGGTTATTATTGTGAAACCATCTGTAATGACTCAGACGATGGCTTAGAACAGATTTTTTCAGACGAAGATTATATATACTGGATTCCTGATTATTGGAAAAATAAGAATATGAGGATTTACGATGCAGAAGGAAATATATTAGATCCGCAGGATTTGTTTTCAGTTTCAGATCAAACAGCAACCATTACTTATTGTGTATATAATGAACGTGACAGCTTGCAGTTTCAGATGACCGTTTCACTCCGTGAAATAGATGGGGTAGGAAAGGGAGAAATTCTTAGCTTGGTAAGTTATCCAGAACTGAAAACAGAATAAACTGTGCTATACATTAACAAAAATAAGCCCCGGAACCAGCATCTCCACACTGAATTCCGGGGCATCCCTCTTTTCCTATATTCTTGTCTCAACCTCCGCGCCATTCCGAAAGGCAAACACCACCCTCCCGTCATGGTACACTGTTGCATAATCCACCAGGCTGTGGAACAGCTTCACTTCGAATTCCAGCGGCAGTTCCTCCAGTTCACTCAGTTCAAACAGGAACCCGCTGAAAATGTCAAACTTGATTTCCCGGCTCTCCCGGTCTTTTTTCAGGCTGTCCATCCGGCTCTCTAAAGCTGCGTACTTATTCACATATCCCTCATACTTCCTGCGGTAATCGTTCTGATCCAGTTTCCGGGTTGCGTTTTCCACAATCAGCTTCTGGATCAGCCCGGTGACTACCTCCATCTCGCTACTGACGGATTCCAGTTCCTTCTCAATGGTGCTGCAATCCCCAAGTACATCCATCACTGCACGGCAGTCATCCATGACCGTCTCCCGGTTTTCCAGTAGCCGCCCCAGCGCCTCCAGAAATAACTCCTGTATCCGCTGTTCGTACAGATGCGGCGTAGTACACTTGCTCTCTCCCTTAAACTTGGCGTTGCACTGCCAGATGGTGCGTTTATACTTGCTGTTAGAGTGCCAGACCTTGGAACCGAAGAATTCCCCGCAGTCTCCGCATTTCAGCTTTGCAGAAAACGTTCCGCAGCAGTTATGGCTCCGCCCCATGTTCCTCCTGCGTTCCATCTCCAGCTGTACCATCTGCCACTCTGCAGGTGCGATGATGGCGTCATGGCTGCCTTCCACATAATACTGCGGAACCTCGCCCTCATTCACTTTCCGCTTCTTGGAAAGGAAGTCCACCGTATAGCACTTCTGGAGCCTGGCATCGCCCTTGTACTTTTCATTGGTCAGTATGTTCTCAATCGTCCGGTGCTGCCACCGCTGTTTCCCGGTCGGTGTGGGGACCTTCTTTTCCATCAGGTACTTTGCAATGGCGTAAGGCGTCTTTCCCTGCATGAACATCCGGTAAATAAGCCTTACAATTTCTGCCTCCTCCGGCACGATCTCCATCTGCCCGTCCTCCCCTTTCTGGTAGCCGAGGAAAGAGCTGTAGGCGATGCTGACTTTGCCGTCTGCAAACCGCTTTCTCTGGCCCCAGGTCACATTCTCTGAAATGGACCGGGATTCTTCCTGCGCCAGGGAGGACATGATGGTGATCAGCAGTTCCCCTTTGGAGTCCAGAGTGTAAATGTTTTCTTTCTGGAAGTACACCTCCACGCCCTTTTCCTTTAGTTTCCGCACCGTGGTAAGGCTGTCCACCGTGTTCCTTGCAAACCGGGATACCGACTTGGTGACGATCAAATCGATCTTTCCGTCCAGCGCATCCTGTATCATCTGGTTAAAGCCGTCCCGGTGCTTGGTGCCGGTTGCGCTGATACCCTCATCGGTATACACGCCGACAAACTCCCATTCCGGGTTATTTTTAATGTAGTTAGTGTAATAATCCACCTGCGCCTCGTAGCTGGTCTGCTGCTCCTCACTGTCCGTGCTGACACGGGCATATCCGGCGGTCTTTTTCTGGACCACGGCATCTTTCCTTATTCCGGTGTGGAAATTCCTGGTTGCCGGGATCACTGTCACATTAGCCATCGTTCTGCGCCCCCTTTCCTGTTTCCTTTGCCCGCATTTCTTTCATCAGGCGGCTCACCGTCTGCCTGTGCCCCTCTGATGCTTCCCGGTCATTCCAATATGCTTTCATCTGCTCACTCTGCCGTCTGCGCTGCTCCTCCGGGAACTCGCGGTCTTTCCAGTATTCCTTCATCCGCTCACTTTGCTGCCTGCGCTGTTCCTCTGTCCGTTTCCTGCCAGAATTTTTCCGGCTGATCTGCCTCTTCTGCTCCTCTGTGCAGACATGCACGGTTTCATGCTCCCGCCACTGTTTAACGGTTTCCTTGCCATTCTTGAAACAGAATACCAGGGTGCGGTCTTTCTCTGCCCGGATAACCGTTATTTTATCCCTGACGGCATCCTCAGTAACTTCCCCACTGAGTATCTCTGCGGTAAGCCGTATCAGTTCTTCCTCCGGGATGATCTCTGCGTCACAATGTTTCAGCCCCTCTTTTCTCCGGGTCCTGCAGGTCCATGTCCGGTAACTTTGTGTACCTGACCTCACATAATTTTTCCCGCAGCAGCCGCACCGGACCATGCCAGTGAAGGGATATGTCTCACACTTTTTTCCTTCCGGGCTTTTATATCTCTCCGCTCTGCGTTTGATCTCTTCCTGCACCTGGTTGAAGGTATCCATGTCAATGATCGCCTCATGGGTGCCTTCCGCAAGGTACATCGGTTTTTCACCCTGGTTGATGATGCACTTTTTCGTGATGTGGTTCTCACGGTAGGTCCTCTGCTGGAGAAGGTTTCCGGTATAGGTGTAATTACGGAGCAGCTTTAAGATCGGGCTCCTGTTCCACTGATTCCCCAGCCTCGTCTTGATTCCCATGGCATTCAGCCGGTCCCGGATAGCGGTTGCCCCAAGCCCCTCCAGATACCAGTCAAAAATCATCCGCACGGTTTGTGCTTCTTCCGGCACGATCTCAAAGCGCCCGTTCACGTTGCGGTAACCAAGAAGCGTACTGCTCCATGGCTTCCCTTCCTCAAAATTCTTCTTGATGCGCCATTTCTGGTTCTCGCTTGCCGACCGGCTCTCCTCCTGTGCATAGGATGCCAGGATGGTCAGCATGAACTCCCCGTCTGTGCTCATGGAATGGATGTTCTGCTCTTCAAAGTAAACATCTACGCCCATCAGCTTCAGCTCCCGCACCGTCTCCAGCAGCGTTACCGTATTTCTGGCAAACCGGGAAATCGACTTGGTCAGTATCAAGTCAATCTTCCCCGCACGGCAGTCGGAAAGCAGCCGCACAAAATTTTCCCTGGTGTCCTTGGTTCCGGTTTTTGCCTCATCCGCATAGACCCCGGCATATTCCCATTCCCCATGGCTCTGGATCAGCTCACTGTAATAACTGACCTGCGCCGCCAGCGAATGGAGCATGGCGTCCTTTCCGGATGACACACGGCAGTAAGCCGCCACGTTTTTCTTTTTTGGAATCTCCGGTACGTTAAAAGCCACCCGTGTCACTTTTCTGCCCATGTTATCCCTCCTTGTATCAATTTCCGCCATCTTTGGCGTACCATATTCATCACTCTAAAGCGGAGATATATCAAGCGGTTTCCGCGAAAATACTATCCAAAGATAAGCCGTGGCGTCTGGCAATGATTGTGTATGCTTTCCTCCGGTCTGCTGCCGTAAGATGCCCGCCCGAATACAGGCTGTCAATCAGGGAAAGGGACACCCGGTAGACCATCAGGTTATCCGCTGAATACTTTTCCTGCGAGTTTTTTTCTGTGGTTTCCGTAACATTTCCTGCTGCAGAACTTCCTTCTCTGATTCCCATAGCTCTCAAACTCCTTTCCGCAAAACTGGCACACCAGCGTGTAATATGCCTCTTTTTTGATCTCCGACTGGTGGCTGTTCCACCATTGGTTACGGCATTTATCCGAACAGAACTTCTTCTCCTTCCGCCCTTCCTTCTGCACCACTGGTTTCCCACACTGCGGGCAGACACGGGAGGTGTCTGCTTCCGGGTGCCGGCGCAGATAAGATTTTACTGTGTTCAATGGCAAGTTTAGCGTTTCCGCGATTTCCGCCGCGCCCTTGCCCTGCTGTCTCAAATCATTCAGTTTTATAATATCCTGGTTCTTCATCATACCCCTCCACTACAAAAGCCCATGTAAAAATGATGCCCGCTAAGGAAATCTTCCTCAGTGGGCACCGTTTTTATTACTTTTTACTTATACCTTCTGTGCATGGTCCAGCGAAATCCAGCCATCACGGTTCTTCTGGTACGCTTTCAAAAGCCCCCACTTGGATGCGCCGGGGCCGTCCGCTTCCTCTACAATCGTAAAGATACCCTTTCCCGTGTACTTCCCGGTCTTGGCCTTATCGATGCCGGGGCCTTTGCGAATACGCAGGTCAGAGGCTGACACCTTCACCAGATACGGCTGAAAGGCAGCCTGTTTTCCGGTATAGATATTCCTGCCGGATTCATCGAACACGGAATACCCCGCATTCTCATCTGCACACTTCTTCGCATTGGCAAGGCTGTGGAATGCGCCTTTCTGGGATGCTGCGTCTGCCCAGGTTTTACGCACACGGTACCAGACTTCCGCAGTTCCGGCATTTGCCACGTCATACTGTGTCAGCTTCCACTTCTCAATGATGGAGCAGAGGTTCTCCACATAGGTCGGGGAAGTTGCATATCCGCCATCCTTGATGATCTGCACCGCTTTCTTATAGTCCGTGCAGCCTTTCAAGCCATCATAACGCAGTTTCGCACCATTCTTCGCTCCCAAAAGATACGCGGAATGGTCTGCAATGGATTTCTCCACGGACGGATATTTGCGGAAATCTGCCGTTACCGTCATATATGCACCATTCTCGTATTCCTGTGTTTTCTTGGTGTAGATGGAAGTGCCGTCCCAGGTGGAACCACTCCAGGTATTCCCGGACAGGGACTTCTTCATGCCAAAGCAGTTGTTGGCGTTCTGTGCCAGTTCACTCTTCCCGTATCCGCTCTCCAGAATAAACTGTGCCAGGGATACCGATGCCAGAATACCGCTTGTCTTCTGGTCTGCGGTAAACAGCGGCCCCACCTTGGCGATCACATCTGCCTCAGAGAGATTTTTAAGGGCAGACGCCTGCAGGCCGGAAGTTCCAGTGCTGCTGCCAGAACTGCCAGAGCCATTCATCTTCGCCTTTACTGCTTTGCGGAATCCATCCATGGTGTAGCCCATGCCGAGTCCATTCCACAGATGCTCCGGGTCTCCGTGGTTAGAAGCAATGCCCCGGCTGTGCCCCTCCCTGTGGCTGATGATGACGCCATCAGCGGTCGGGTTTAAGTTGTACTGCTTACAAAGCATAGCAAACAGTTCCACCGCCGCCTCATACGTTCTCTTTGCCACAGCCTTTGCCGTTGCTTTATCCGAGCAGGTAAAGTTACTGCCCGATGTGTACTTGATGCACGCCGGTTCGCACATTTCCACTCCGATATGGGTATTGTTTCCGCTTCCCTTACTGCCGGAACCACAGTGCCAGCCACGATGATTCCATGGAAGCGTCTGATACACCGTGCCGTCGTTGCCGTCAATAAAACCATGCACACAGGCATTGTTATAAGACGGGCTGTTCCACGAATTGATAAACACCGATGCCTTGGGCTGCGGGCATCCTACGGAATGGAGCATCAGCCCCTTGACCGTGATCTTTCTCCCTGCCGTATAACAGGGGTTTTTAGTCAAAATACTCTGTACTAATTTCATAATCCTGTCCTCTCTTTCCAAAGGAAAAAGCACCGGAAACCCGATGCTTACTCTCCCTCTTTCCCATCTTTCAACTGTTCCAATACATCCTTTAACTTCTGCGGCACGGGTAGCCCAAGGACCGATGCGTTCTCCAGGATGCTGATCCCTTCATTGGATAAATAAAAGAAAATCACCGCCGTACGGATGACGCTCCCGTTTTGAATGACATAGGCATCCACGATATGCCCCACCGCCACCAGTGCGAAGATAACCACTTTCTTAAAAATCCCGTGGAAACCCACCTCGCTGGACAGCTTCTTATTCAGAACCGCAGCCATGACGCCCGTCAGGTAGTCCACCACCACGAACACAATCAGGGCGTACAGGAATCCGTCAAAACCTCCCATGACAGCGCCCACCGCCCCTCCAAGTGCCGCGAATGCGTACTGTGCCGCTTCAATAAAATTTTTCATGCTCCGTTCCTCTCTTTCTTTGATTTTTGTATTGAAAAAGGCAGCCGTCCCGAAGGATGAACTGCCTGTTTTCCACATTCGTTTTATTTTTTTATATTAAGCCGTCCGTTTCCACATATAGCAGACGATATACGGCTGAAGGTTTGAATGCGCCCCACCGCCTCCCGTATTGGCATTCGTGCCTTTCGCGGTAAGTGTATGGGTATGCGCGCCCGCGCTGTTTGTTGGGGATGTTCCCCCTGCGCCGGACACTCCCGCGCTGTGGACAGTATACGTGCTTGAGCCTGATGCACCATCCCCGTCACGACCGACATTGTGGGTATGCGCCCCTTTGCTGCTTGTAGTAGCGGAACTTCCGGTAAACGTATGGGTATGTGCAGGCATCTGTGCAGTTGTCAGTGTAACCGTTGCCGCACCACCGGTCTTTTCCACTGTATTGAAATTCCCGTCTGCGGTATTGATACCCACAGGTACCCGCCCTGCGCCCCAGGCTACCCATGTTCCGCCAAAGTAAGCGGACGGGTTAGTGGCATTGACGCTCATATAGATACTGCCCACCGGATACAGCGTCTTAATGAAGGACTGGATATAATCTTTTAAAAGTTTCCCATACACCCGGACATCCCAATCCTCCGCAACCTCGAAGGTATTATCCTTCTCCGATACCTTCCCAACAGCCACTCCCTTACCGCCTCTCTTAAAATCCATGACCACGGCTGCCGTAGAAACGATGTCCTGGATAGCAATGGTGGTAAAGGCATCTGTCAGCGTATATTTGATGTCATAGGAGGTCTCCGTGGAGATGTTTCCGCCGCCAAAAGTAAACGCCGTACCGGAACTGAAAGCGGCATTGGCATTCGTCCACGCGGTATCCGATGCCTTTTTGTAATAGGTGGCGCGGGTAATGGTGTTTTTACTGCTGCATGACGCATAACTGTAGGAAACCAGTCCCCGGATATACGTCCCGTCATCATTAACAGTTCCATTGCTTAAGCACCGCTGTGAGAGGTAGCTGGCAAAGGACGGCGGGGAATAGGCCACCACCGAAATGCTCACCGTGGCCGCTGCTGACACCCGCCCCCTGGAATCCGTCACCGTCGCCGTAAAAGTAACCATGCCGGAAGTATTCAGGAACCCCGTTGTAAAACTGGACGCCGTACTGGTGTAGCCGCCGCCCGTAATGGAATAGGAAGAAATCGTGGAGCCGTAGCTTCCCGCCGCCCCGTTAATGGTAAGCGTTGCTTTGGACTTCGTCTGCACATAGATCCCCCAGGTACCCGGCACCGCCCCGTCCACCCTGGCAGCAGTCAAACTGGTAATGGTAGGTTTTATTGAAGCCGGGACGGTCAGTGTCAGCGTACACGTCTTACTTCCAATCTTCGTACTGCCGTTATAAGTCGTACAGGTGACCGTGCAGGTTCCGGTCACCGCTTTGGGTATCTGGCTTGCCAGTGAAAGGGGCGGTGTCCAGGATACCGATGTGGACGTGGTCTTTGTGGCTATCGTCCCGGCAGCCGTGCCGAAGGTATAGGTCAGCGTGTGGGTAAAGGAAGAAGAGGCACGGCTGATGGCAATGGCCGTAGCAGACCCCATCGTTGCATTAGGGGTAGAAACACTGGACGCCCTTGCAATGGAATCCAGCGTAATATTGGCGCTTGCGGTAATCGACTCATAATACGTCCCGCTTAACGTCGCCCGGATATAGAACACCGCGCTCATGGCCAGGCTTTTTGTGCCGTCACTGTTATGGTTCACGGTCTGTGTTACAGTTCCCAGAAGGTGCGTGCCTGTACCGTTGACTGCTGGTGACTCATAAATCTGTGCGGTTCCGTTGATCGTTATGGAATTGTCCGAACGGCCATAAATAGACAGACTCCAGTCATTGACCAGATAGGCTTTCGCTGTGACCGTGCTGGTATTGGCAGATATATTTTTTGTCTGCGTCCAGTCCACCCGCAGCACATAATGCCCGCTGTGGATGGAACCGGAAAAGCTGCCGCTGGATGCCATTTTGCTTTTCCTCCTTCCCCACAAAAATAAAAACTGCTGTTATCCCGCCGGGTCACGCCATTTGATAGACAGGTTCCCGTTGGCTCTTGGGATAAAATCAAACCATCCCCGGCTCTCATTACCCAGGGACAGCTTGTTCCGTATCTCCGCATTGGTGATCACAAGGCTCTGATTGGAAATATAGGCAATCTTCTGTCCGTTCTCCTTAAAGGCCAGCTCCTCGTTGGAAAGCTCCGCCGTGAACGCATTCCCGACCTTCCCAAGCTCGATCAGCGCCCCTTTAAACCGGATATACTCCTCCAGAAGCGTCTGGTTTGCAGACACATTGTTGATGATCTCATTGGTGATAGCGGTAAAATCCATGCGGATCTCGCTGCTGTTCTGGGTGATGCTCGCCTGGAAGTCCTGCTGGATGCTTTCCAGCTCAGACTTTGACAGGTACATCTCCCGGACAGAACTCTGAATCTGCTCGGAGGTCTTTGTGATCTCCGAGTAGCACTCCCGCACGTTGACCTTTAAGGCTTCCACGCCCTCCACCGCGTCGTCATACGCCTGCACGTTCTGGAACGTATGCTGGCAGACCGTTAAAAGCGCCATGCCCGCCACCCCCCTAATTAGACACATCACACTGTAGGGTGGCGATGCTGTCAATGTCATCCGCAGATAAATAAATGACTTTTCCAGTCTTTCCAAAGGCAGCCTCCCTGCCGTCCTTATCCTGCTTATACCAGGTGTAGGTAAGACTCTGCTTTTCTGTTGCCGCTGCCCACGTAGTCCCGTTATACTTCATCAGCGTGACTGTTTTCGCTGTATGGTCGATCTTGTACCAGAACATCCCGTTTGTAGGCGTGGAAGGGGCTGTCTCGCTGATATTGCCGAGCAGTGCATCCACTTCCTTCTGGTTGGTACGGACGATCACATAGGGAACCAGACCGCCCAGGTTATTTTTTACGGTAAAGCCGCCGATGGAGAGCATCTCCGATACATAGGGATCCGACTTATCCTCCACCGTGATCACATCCACATAGGACTTGCCGCCATAATTCATGGTGCACCGGTAAGACTGGATATTCACGATATCCGCGCCGGAAACCATCAGCGTATCAGACGTTGCCCCGCTGATATCTGTCCATTTTCCGGCTGTGTATTTCGACCACTGGTAAGTCGCACCTGTGGTGATCTCCGTTGTGCCGCTGTAGGCGGATGTTGCCAGTACCAGGGAACCGGACTGGTTTTGTACGATAGTCCCGTTTGGTGCGTAAACAGAGAACACCACCGCACTGGCCCCGTTGCTTCCCTTATTGGATTTCGTCCAGGCAAACTTCTTCACCACGCTCTTTCCTGAAATCGTAAAGGTCAGGTCAATGGTTCCAGTCAGCACCGATGCCCCGCCCAGGGTGGCATTGGCGGCAAAGGTAAGCACTACGGAACCTGAAGCAGACGCCGTGGCTGCCGTATTGGATTTTACGGTCACTCCGGTGGGCAGGGTTCCCACTGTACAGGTACATGGGGTCTGCGTAATGCCTACATACCCGGTAAAGGGAATCGTCACATCCACGGCAGCCTGTACCGCACCTCCCGTGGTGCAGGCAATGTTCTGCGCCTCATTTCCAAGGATGACGGACAAACCTCCCGCGCCTGCCTGCCCCGGCTGTCCCTGCTCCCCGTCATACATCTTCGTGATGGAAATGGTGTCGAACACATCCGCATCATCGGTCACCAGCTTGATCTGCGCCACGTTGTTGAAGAACACTGCGTGTGCGGGCTTTACTACCAGCGTCCCGCCGGTAATACTGGTATTGTCCGAAGTGGTCGGATAATCCGTCCACACACCGGAACTGTTCAGATACTGCCACTTGCTGACCGTTACCCCCTGGACCTGTGCAGACAAAGTCGCCTGCGTTGCCCCTACCAATGCAGAACTGGTATTGTATTTGAACACATAGGTATCCGCCGTCACATAGGCCAGTTTTGCGTTCTCCGCATTCTTTACCAACGTATAGGTAATGTCAGAAGAAATATTGACCGTATTCTTCGTTTCCGAATCATAGTAACTGATATAGCAGATATAAGTGATCATCCCGGAGGAAGATGCGGAGAGCTTGTTCTGGCTGACCGTCAGGATGCCGCCGGACACCGTTTCTCCCGATGACAGGGCGCTCTCTGCCCCCGTTCCGTCTTTGCGTTTCCATGAAATGGTCAGCCCGGATGCGTCCAGCGCCACGTTGGTCTGGTCTAAGAAGATCACCGGGGTCAGCACCAGATGGGATGTTTCCCAGTTCGGCGCATAGGCGTGGGGCAGGGTGTTCGGGTCCTCACTCTGCGTCTTCGGTAAATTGGATGTGATATAAGCCGACAGTTTCCGCTGATCTGTGATGTCCACGAAAGTCTGCTGGCTGGATGTTAAGATAGTAGGCATTTGTGTTCCTCCTTCAAATTAAATGGTGACTTCACAATAAAAGGACGCATTATCGAACACGTCCTCGGTTGATATGGTTACGCTTTTCATTCCTTTATGCAACCCATCCCAATCGGCATCCGTTTCCACATTGCCGGACTTCCGGTGCCAGTTAAAAGAAGATTTGGGAAGGGTATCTGTGATATCCTTGTCCCAGGATAGCACCCTACAGGAAAGCCTGCTCATCTGCCCCTTATCCCGGAAGATGCTCGTGCCTTCCACCACCAGTTCTGTCCGGTACATTTTCGCTGTGGTGATATCCTCGACTTTCCCGAAGATGTTCTCGATCTTCTCCGTCTGCCCCAGGATATCCTGTTCCAGTGTGCTTAAGTTCTGGTTCTGCTTCGCACTGATGGCAGTCAGCCGGATACCGCTTGCCCCGATGGTAATGGTGTTGCCGGAAGGATTCAGATAATCCCGCGTCCTCTGGATGCACAGATACCTTCCGTCGATCCCATGGGGCGGGGAAGAACAGTACACATACTGCCTTGCATGGATATCCGCGATATCCGCCCCGGTATCGGATTCATCCACGATAGTCAGCTCCATGCTGGTGATGCCCTTCGCCAGTTCAGAAATCCTCGCTTTCGCCTTCCTGAGAAGGTTGGAAGAAAGCGTTACATCCTCCCACACTTCCGTTGCCCATATCCAGCCGATCTCCTTGACCGCATCTTCATCGAACACATAATTCTTCCCGTCGTTGGCAGCTTCAATGGTGACGCGCTCATCCGTTTCCACCTCATTGCCTTCCTCATCCGTGGTCTTGACCTTTGCCCCAAGGGGAATGAGTGCTGTCACCCGTTCCGTATGATCCTGGTTGATTTTTACATCGGTCAGGTTTTTCCCGTACTCCACTTTTTGAAGTGACGCCTCTGTAAAGTCCGCCAGGTAGTCCAAGACTTTTCCATCGGCTGTATACCGGAGCCGCAGATACCCTCCGTGTGTTTTCATGAGCTTATCCTTAATGGCATCCATCGTCATGGAATACTCAGAACAGCTGTAAGCCACATAATCATTGTTATCGGCTACCGTTACTTCCCCCACCGTGAACTGCTTCTGCTCCTCCACGGTTTTGTTGTGTTCGGTTATGAAATACTCGAAAAGCCCTCTTAAGCTCCCTTTGTAGTTATAGGGCGGCTGCTGGCTGTCTTTTAAATAGGAAAGAGCCGATTCACAGGTCCATGTGTGGGTGTTATAAAAATCACTGCCGTCATCCAGCGCCCGCCCCTCAAAGACCGTTTCATTTCCTTTCTTGCAAACGATCACAGAAGCCATTGGCTTAATTGCATTTAGATAGGGGTGGTTATAGGGAGCCGACAGCGTCAGGCTGTCAATGTTCTCCGCATCCTCTTCCACCTTCGCCTCCGTGACTGCCAGTTTCGATAACTGCGGATGGTAAAACAATGCCCCGTCCACATAGATACGGAATAATCTCATAGGCATCCCTCCCGGTACCGGAAGGTCACGGTTCCATTTCCAGTGACGGACACTACATTTCTTCCGGCCTGCAATTCCATTTCAGGAAATTCCCAAGTACCGGGGCTGACAGATTTTTGGAAGGTGTCTGTGCCGATCTGCCAGCCCAGTGCCGTTTCCGCCGTGGCTGTGATGACCGGGACCACAGGCATATAATCATTATCCAGAATGACATTCCCTCCGCCCGTAACTGTCACCACCGTTTCATTCACATGGTAGCGGTAGGAATCCCCATCGGAGCAGGAAACGGTAAGCTGCCCCTTCCTCGTTAGCGGATCATAAGCCGGGGACATTTCCAGTGTGCCGATGGCATACAGCCCCGGTTCCTCACTGCAAACCACTTTCACCAGATGCCCTGCAAACGGGTTCACCACCGCACTGACCTTTTGATTAAACTGCTCCCTGGTTCCAAGCATGGAAAGTATGATTTCAAAACTCCTGGGCTGGTAGGATACCCGCCCCAATGCTTCCGTGTACCGGATGGGGGAATTCCGTCCCGGCACTACAATGGTATTGGTCTGTGACTGGGGCGTCGGAAAGCTGATGCTCTCCCGCAGCCACCCAAGGCCAGACATCCACACGCTATCCAGTTTTATATCCGGCCTCATAAACTCAACCTCCTGTTCAACTTCTGCATCTGCCCCAGCTTACTGTCAATGGCCGGAAGCAGATGCCCTACCAAAGTTCCGTCCTCCAGATAAATGCCCTTGCTGCTGTTTGCCGCAATGACAGACAGATAGCGTTCCATCGTGCTGGTATCCATCCGGTTTGAAAGGATACTCTCCAGCTGACTGTAGAAACCTTTCAATGGCAGGATCGCTTCTGCCCCAGCTTCTCCGCCTGCCATCAGGTTCGTACCGTTCATCCCAAACAGAGTCGGGCGTGTCATGATACCGCCCTCTTTGTACCAGTCAATAGACAGGTGAGGCACGCTCGGCGGTGCAATAGACAGGCTGCCGGAAATCCTGAAATGCGGCAGCTTGATGTGCGGCAGGGAAATCTTCATGCTGGAGAAGAATCCGGTGATCTTATCCACAATACCCTTGATGGTGTTTTTCGCTGCCTCAATCGGAGTAATAATGGCAGTCTTGATGCCGTTCCAGACGGAAGTGGTGGTACTCTTGATGCCATTAAATACGGAAGTCACCGTACTCTTGACCGAGTTAAATACAGAGGAAACTTTGCTCTTGATGCCATCCACCACGGTCGAAATGGCGGATTTGATTCCGTTCCAGACACTGGACGCCACCGACTTAATGGCATTGAATACGGTAGTCACCACGGATTTTATCGTGTTCAGCACCGTTGAAATTTTCGTGCTGATCGCCGTCCAGATAGCCGAAATGACATTCTGGATCACGGACATTACGGACGAGATCACGCTGGAAACCGCACCGATTGCGGAAGATACCACCGATTTAATGGCGTTCCAGGCAGATATAATGATTTCCTTACAGTTCTCCCAGATAAACTGGAAAGGCAGCGTGATAATGTCGAAGGCAGCACTTAAAATGGAGCCGATCAGCATGATTCCTGTCTGCACCACATTTGTGATGGTCTCCCAAATACCAGAGAAGAAAGCTACAATGCCGTTCCAGATACCCTCGAAGAAAGTCTTGATATTCGTCCAGACCTCACTCCAGCTCGTGCCGAACCAGCCGAGGAACACGTCGACAATGCCCTGGATGATGCCGACCGCTGCCGAAAGGACACCCTTGATTCCCTCCCATACCCCGGAGAAGATTGTCTGGATGCCAGACCACATCTGCGACCAGTTTCCGGTAAACAGTCCGATAAATACATCCAGAATGCCAGTGAGCACGTTCAGCACCGTAGAGAGTACCGCAGCAATCGCCTGAAACGCACCTTCAAAGACCGGGGCAAGCAGGGAACAGAAACCGTTCCACACTGCCGAGAGCACCTGTGTGATGTCCTGGAAACTAAATCCCAAAGCATTCAGCCGGTCAACGATTCCCTGGCAGAAGGTACTGACGGTCTCTTTGATGGTATTCCACGTCCCAATGATGGCCTCCCGGAATCCCTCATTGGTATTCCACAGATGCAAAAATGCAGCCACCAGTGTCCCGATGACTGCCACCACCGCCACAACAGGGGCAGAGATACCGCCAATGGCAGCTCCCATTTTTCCAAACAGCCCTGTGCCGCCCTGCACCGCCACTTTCAGTTTGTTAAAGCCGTTTACCAGCTGTACAAACCCTTTCATAGCCGTGCCGATCTTGGCTATCGTGGTTCCGAGGATCACCAGGAACGGCCCAAGCGCCGCTACCAAAAGGCCGATCTTTAAGACCATCTCACGGGTGCCCTCATCCATGCCGTTTAACTTATCCACGAACTCCTGGATTTTCGTCACAATGTTACGGATGGCAGGCATCAGCATCTCACCAAAGGAAATAGCGAGCTCCTCCAGCTGGCTCTTTAAGATGGTAAGCTGCCCCATCAGGTTATCCTGCATGGTGGCAGCCATCTTTTCCGCAGTTCCGTCACAGTTATCAATAGCACCGCTTAACTTTTCAATATCCGCAGGGGCGGCATTCATCAAAGCAAGGAAACCGCTCATGGCATTCTTGCCCACAAGGGATTCTGCCGCCTGCGCCTTCTCAGATTCGGTCAATCCTCCAAACGCAACCCGGCAGTCTGCAAGGATATCCGACAGGCTTCTCATGCTGCCATCCGCATTTGTTGTGGCAATCGTCACATCCCCGATGGCCTGCCCGCTGATCTTCACTTCCCCGGCAAGATTGTTCATGATAGTACGAAGTGCCGTACCTGCCTGGGAGGACTTGATACCCGCATTCGCCATCAGGCCGATGGCTTCCGCCGTATCCTCCGCGGAGAAACCAAGTGCTCCTGCAATCGGCGCACAGTATTTGAACGTCTCGCCCATCATGCTGACATTCGTATTGGCATTAGAGGATGCCGCCGCCAGAATATCCGCAAAATGCCCGGAATCCGCAGCCGACAGTCCAAAGGCAGTCAAGGCATCCGTTACAATGTCCGATGTGGTCGCCAGGTCTTCACCACTGGCAGCAGCGAGGTTCATGATACCGTCAATACCGGAGATCATGTCTTTTGACTTCCATCCGGCCATGGCCATGTAATTCATGGCCTGCGCTGCCTCGGATGCGGAGAACTTCGTTTTCTCACCCATCTCGCGGGCCTTATCCCGGAGAGACTGCAGGTCGTTCCCGGTCGCGCCGGATACCGCTGCCACCTGGCTCATGGCAGAGTCAAAGTCCGCAGCCGTTTTCACCGCCGCAATGCCCAGGCCGCCGACTGCCGTGGAGATCGGCATAATCGTTTTTCCGACACCGGCGATAGAGTTTCCCAGGTTCTCCATCTTGCCGCCGATCTCGTCGATCTTGGCAAGGGCTGTACTGGTGGTTGCAGCCTCCTGCTGGAGCCGCTTTAATTCCTGCTCAGTTTCGATGATCTCACGCTGGAGGGCATCGTATTTGTCCTGCCCCAAGTCACCGTTCTCCAGCTGCTCCTTTGCCTGTGCCTGCGCCTGTTTTAAGGCATCCAGCTTTTCCTTTGTGGATGAAATCGCATCCTTCAGTAACTTCTGTTTCTGTGTGAGAAGTTCTGTGTTGGCGGGGTCCAGCTTCAGCAGCTTATTGACATCTTTTAGGGCACTCTGCGTATGCGTGATAGAAGAATTGACACTTTTCAGGGCCTTGTCTAAGCCTGTGGTATCGCCGCCAATCTCAATCGTGATGCCTTTGATCCTGCTCGCCACTGTTCCTCACCTCCAAGCATGTAAATGGCGCACCCGAACCGGATGCGCCAAAGCTAAAATTTATCGAAATCTTCCTGCGTGGCTTCACGGGCCACTTTTTTGTATTTCACATCATCGTTTCCTTTTTCCGTCCACATATCAATGACGAGACCAATCGTAAGAAGATCCAGGTCAGAGATCGCAATGCCAAGCTCCACACAACGCAGGAGGAACAGGGGCGTGGTCATTTCCCTTGTACTCCTGCCAACTCTTTTTTTGCCTGCACCTCCACCATCATGTTCTGTCCCCACAGTTCCAGAATCTGCGGCAGGACCTCATAGATGGAGAACATATCAAACTGGTCCAGCCATTCCTCAATGGTCGGAGGAATGGAATTGTCCGCATGATAAGCCATGATATAAGCCACGTTCTCGAATATCTCCAAGTCCTCGATCTGGAATTCCTCCCCGTCCTCGGTCTTGCCTTTATAGGATTTCTCCAGCTTGGAGAGGTCTTTGAAGATGTCCCTCTTAAACTTCGCCCGGTACAGTCGGGGAATGGTGGCCGAGGAACGGAACGCCACCTTTTTCCCACAGATTTCAATCTCACGTTTCAGCATTTTTTACGCTCCTTCCTGCCCTGACTCTTTTTCCGTCGGCAGATACACCGATTTATACCAGTTCGTATATGCCTCCTTGTCCGTGCTATCGCCCGTCCTGGCTTTTACAAGCCCATCCGAGCGGGGGTCTGCCGTGATCGACAGGGTTTCCGTTCCAGGCTCAATGGTGTCCTCTTTCGTCTCCGATTCAATGGACGGACGGGATGCCGAACAGTTATACAGCACATGGCGGATGGCATTCACATCCCCGTCAAACTCAAAGAGCAGGGCAAACTTCACGCTCTCGCCAACCCCGCTGTTTTCCACCAGGACACCCTTGCCATCCAGTTCCTCCTGCAAAATCTCCGTGCGGAACCACTCCGGGATCAATGCGATTTCCAGATCACCGCTGTATCCGTTGTTGGTCACGGAACGGAAATATACAATACCATCCGCATAGAACGGGCTGGATTCGCCCTCCGCATCCAGGCTGATACTCACCGCTCCGGGGATCGCCTTCGGTGCGGCATAGGTAAATGCGGTCACGCCGTCTGCCACAGTTTCTGTCAGCTTTGCGGCATGGACATTTTTCAGGTTATATTTGACTTTGTTTCCCATAGCCTTCATACCTCCATTTCATAAATCACTTCATACAGTTTCTCGGACTCGATGTAGGTTTCCGATTTCTCATAGAACAGCCCGTAAGCATCAAAGGCGGCTTCCAGCCGTTCTTCCAATTCCGGTGCCTTCTCGTCCGTATACAGCTCTACATCCAGCTGCTTTGCTTTGAAGTAGACCTTCCCGTCTGCCGCAAAGTTGTTGCTGCCGGGTGTCAGGTAGCAGATAAAAGGCGGCTGTGGTGACTCCCCTTCCGCAAAATGGTGGTATGCGAAGGGCAGCCCCGTGCCGCCTAACATGTTTGCAATCTCTTCATAATCCATCACGAAAGCCCCCTTTTAATCGCTGCTTCCAGTTCATTCACGGCATATTCCTCTGCCGGGGCGATATGTGGTTTTCCCGCCACCCGGCCGCCGCCGCGCTTGGCATGGCCCTTTTCCAGAAGGTGTGTCAGCCCCGGCTTGGTACGGTTATAGACCGTGATACTGACCTGCCCGGTTTTCTCCGAGGTCTTTTTGACCGCCCATCCCTTTTGATAACCGCCGGACTTGACCGGGGAGCCGGCCTGCGCCATTGCCTTCGTCTCTTTTGATACAGAATTCACCGCGGTTTTCACCACTTCATCCGTGACCTTTTTATACTCATCCAATGCGGACATGATCTCGCTGGAGAGCTGGTCTACCGATATTTTCTTTGCCATCGCTGCCTCCTCACTGCCTTGGTTCCCTCCGGCATTTGAACCGGATCTCCTTCTTCCGGTAATTCATCAGGTCCACCGACTCAATGTCATAAACTTCTCCCCGGAACCTCACACGGAAGCCTGTGGAAGTGACAGCGGCGGTCTCACTGCACCAGCGCACCGTAAAGGTGACGGAGCGCTCCTCGCTGGATACCTCGCTTTCCTTCTCCTCTGCCTGATAGGTGGAAGCATAGGCATAACAGGAAAAGTAGTGGGTCCATGTGTTCTTATGATTCCCAATGGCATCCGTAACGACTGCATTCTTCTCAATCGTTATCCGCTCATTCAGCTTTGAAATCTCCATGCCTGCCTCTCCTTTCAAAGAACACCTTCCCGGATGGAAAACAAAAGGGAGCGGAGCGTCAGGGTAAGCCCATGATGGTCCGCTTCCTCCCGGTGTTCATACAGATAGGCGAGGGCATACAGCACCGCCACTTTCATCACTTCCCGTATCCGGGAAAGTTCTTCTTCCGTGTACGATGCCGTATCCTCTGTTTCATCCGCATCTACTGCTGCCCACTGTTCATCCGTAAGCCTCGCCACATCCGCACACAGTTTCCCGGCAGAAGTTAAGAGGATGCCGACCACGGCATCCTCATCCGATGAATCCACACGCAGATAGGTCTTCGCTTCTTCCAAGGTTACCAATGCCACGGCTGCATCCTCCTCTCTCTCATCAGCAGATGGCAGGCATATACATATAACCACCATCTGCCATAATCTTTCCGCCTTATCAGGAACCGCTGGATGCGCTGCCCTTCATCTGGAGCACCTGCACCGCTTCCGGCAGGATCAGCTTGCCGTCCACACGCTGCGTGGAAAGGAAACCTACCTGGTCCGTGCGGGCATACAGCTCATTCAGGCGGCGGAAGGTTCTGCTCTGGCGGTCTGCGATCCAGTAGTAGCTGTAATCGCCAAAGGCCAGCACCTTGTTTCCCGCTGCCACGGCGGGCATAAAGGCAGAGGTCTTCAGCGGACGGTTCAGGAGTGTATCCGGCTTGCCGATCTCAAGGCCCGGCTTCCAGATATAGTTGCCATTGTTGTCTTTTAAGGTCATCAGCTGCAGCACCACCGCCTCGTTGCACAGGAACTCCGCTTTCTTGCGGTATGGTGCTTTCAGCGCATAGTACAGCTGGAAGATTTCATCAAAGGTCAGCTTGGTCTGCGTTCCTGCGGTTACGCCCACCTTCGCCCCGGCATCATCCAGGATGCCCAGCGGCTTGCCCACACCGTCCCCGGTAATGAATGCCTTCTCCTCCGCGTTGCCCATACGCACACCAAAACGGCGGGCGATATAGGTCGCAAGGTCAAACGCGGAATCGTTCAGAAGCTCATTGGAAACCTTGATCATGGTGCCCAGCTTATAAGCCGACAGCATGGTCTGTCCAAACGTGGTGTCACTCTCCGGGATTTCCTCCCCTTCATCGATCCAGCTGGCCTCCCCGGTGTCCTCCGCAATCGGAATCTTACGGGTGCCGGAACTGGTACGGATCACATTCGCCATGCTTCGGAAGATGTTATTCTCCTCCAATGCCTCCACCAGTTTCTTTTCAAACTCATCCGGCACGGTGTATCCGCCTTCCGTATCCACACCGACAGACAGGGCGTTGCGCACCTCGCCGTAGTTGCCGCGGTTGCGGATCATGTCCCAGAATGCATTCTTATACTCCTCCGTCCCGGTCGGGCTGGTGTTCTTATCCTTCGGGCTGCCGTTCTTTGGATTGCCATGCACCGGATTAGAGGTCGGGGCCGACAGCTTGGCGTCAAACTCTGCCTGCTGCTCCAGACGCTCGATCTCCGCCCCCAGGTCTTTGACCTCCTGGGCCATCTTGTTGTACTGCTCCACCGCATCGGCAGCTACAAGGCCGTTCTCCCCGCGGTGCTGCTCCAGGAATGCCTTGGTCTGCTCCCAGAGGGTATTGCGCTTGCTTCTCAGTTCAAGAATCTTACTCATCGTCATTTCCTCCATAAAAAATGTGATTTTGGGTATAAAAAGAGCCGGATCTGTCTGTTTCAGGCGCTTGCCTTACTTCAAACATTCCAGCTGTTTTTCTAAAATCAGATATGGCACACTGCCATCTTCTGTTGTGCCGTCCATGCCGATTGCAGGATGCGGCGGCTTTTCTTCCATAGATCTGGAAGGTTCCGTGTGTGTATCCACAGGTGGTTTCTTAGGAGGCTTCCCGCTGTCCACACCGAGCCGGTTCAGAATCGTCAGCCCCATCTGTCTCGTGGAATAAATCTGTGCCTCCAGATGGATACCCGGCTTTTCCTCTTCCTCCTCTGTTTCTTCCTCCCCGCCTTCTTCCTCTTTTTCCGGTTCTTCCGCATCAAAGAGGATCTCATCTGCAAACCCCAGTTCCACTGCCTTTTTCGCATTCATCCACGTCTCGTTGGACATTAAGTTGGAAATGCGGCTGTGGGACAATCCGCTCTTGGCGGCATAGGCGTTGATGATACTCTCCTTCACTTCATTGAGCGTATTGATTGCCCGCTCCATGTCTTTGGTATTGCCATAAGCGATGGTGCTTGGATCATGGAGCATCAGCATTGCCACAGGGGACATCAGCACTCTGCTTCCGGCCATCGCTACCACAGAGGCAGCGGATGCGGCAATGGCGTCAATCTTGACGGTGACCGCCCCCTTATAATCCCGGAGCATCGTATAGATCTCCGCTGCTGCGAACACATTTCCGCCGGGGCTGTTGATCCAGACAGTAATGTCGCCGCTGCCCGCCTCCAGTTCCTCACGGAATGCCTTGGGGGTTGCCTCATCGCCCCAGAAGGACTCCTCATCAATCGGGCCTTCCAGACGGAGCACCCTGCCGCCGGCTTCATCATGAATCCAGTTCCAGAATTTCTTCATCGTTTCCGTTTCCTTTCTCTTGGTTTTTGCGGCGTACTCTCACTCCGCCCGTTTTCACTGTCAGCTGCATTTTCCGTTCCTTCGGATGGTTTCTCCGGTTCATCCTTCGGCTGGTTCTGCTCCACAGCCGCCTGCTTTGCCTGGGCAAACTTCCCCGCATCCCGGAGCTTTACATATCCGCCATTCAGATAATAGTCATCCCCGCCTTCTTCTGCCGGGATCAGGTCCATGTTCTCCAAACGATGGATGTCATTCGGGCTTAAGAAACCGTTGCTGATTCCCGTTGCATAACCGTTCATCCTGCTCTGGTAATCACCCCGGAGCAGTCCGTCCACGTTGAACTTGGGAAACAGCACATCCTGTTCTTCTTCAAGCAGAAGGTCTTTGATGATCGCCTGCTCGAACCGCACCAACCACGGAGTCAGGGTATGCACCACAAAATCAATCGACTGGTGTTCGATGTTGGAGAAGGTGGCGTGTTCCAGACTCTGTACCATGTGGGGCGGCACCCGGAAGATCCGGCAGATTTCCTCCACGCCAAACTGCCGGGTGGATAAAAACTGGCTGTCCTCCGGCGGCAGGGAGATCGCTTTGTAGGCCATCCCCTCTTCCAGCACAGCGACCCTGTGCGCGTTGTTGGCCCCGCCGTATACCGCAGTCCAGTTATCCCGTATCTTCTGGGGGTCTTTTAGTACCCCCGGATGCTCCAGCACACCGCTTGGCTGCGCCCCGTTCTTAAAGAACGACGCCCCGTATTTCTCCACGGCCAGAGTCGTGCCAAGGCTGTTCTTCATCATGGCAATCGGGGAAAATCCCACAAGGCCGTTAAACCCAAGCCCCGGAATGTGCAGGATTTCATCTTTCCTGAAATAAATATCCTGGTTCTGTTCCCCCGGCACTTCATCTGTATAAGCGTGGTAGATATAATAAAGCTGCCCCTGCTCATCACGGTCGACTTCCACGTTTTCCGGGAGCAGCGGATACAGGCCGAGGACGTTGTTCCTCCCATCCCGGATGATCTGGGAATAGGCATTCCCCCACAAAAGCAGGTGGGTCATCATGGTTTCCCGCCAGATAAAACTGCTCATCTCATCGTTGGGCTGCCGGTATAAGATCCGGTACAGCGGGTGGTCAAAGGCGCTCTCTTTTCCTTTCCCACCATCGGTGTAACGGTATAGGTGCAGCGGCAGTGCCGCCACTGTTTCCGCCAACAGCCGCACACAGGCATATACCGTGGAGATCTGCATGGCAGACTGCTCATCCACCTTTTCCCCGCTGTTCGCGGTTCCAAAAGAAAAAACCTGTCCGGAATCTCGGACGCTGTCTGTCACCTCCGGCAGATTTTCCCCTGGGGCATCCCTGGGTTTTGAAAAACCCATCCATTTTAAAAATCCCATTGGATTATTCCTCCTCACATAACTTCCTGTCTGACCACTTTCTCTTGGTTTCTTCGGCAGCACTGTTCGCCCGGACGTGGAAAATTCACACAGGCAAATTCGCCGTGAAAAAAACGGGCAGCCCTGTCATAGGCCCCCGCCGCTTCTTCTATATCATCATAATATCCAAGGAATATACGCACCCCATACGCCCTAATGCTGGCATGAAATCTGCCCGATGCTTTGTGAAAATATACGCCCTTGTAACCAGACGTATTATTGGAAACCAGTGCTGTATTAAATGCGTTTTCACAAGCATCTGCCAGACGCAGGTTATCCCTCCTGCAGTCCAGCGGATTACCATTTATGTGATCCACAAGCGTATTTTTATCCGCATCTAGTACGAGCCTGCTCAAAAGTTCATGTTCTCCATCAATCGTTATAAAAACATATCCATTTCCCGCTATATAGCAGGGGTATTTTTCCAGAAGTTCTTTTACTGAAATATCCGCCAGAAATGACTCCCCGCTATGTGTGTAGTATCTTAGGCAGCCCGCTTCTTCTTCGATATGGATGCAATCTCCACAGGAACAGCTATCCCCATGAAGCAAATGATCCCGCCGGACGTAAGTGGTTTTCCCACAATCACATTGGCACAGATACCTATAATTTCCCCATCGTTTTCCTTCTTCCCGTCCCACATATTCCATGGCAACAAGACGTCCAAAACGTCTCCCTACAATATCTTCCGGGTTAATCCGTCTTTTACACCCACAGCTGCTCGCAGTCCCGTTTAATAGAGAATAACGGTCCGTTGTTCTTTCATTTCCACAATCGCATTTGCATTGATAGCGCAATTTCCCATTTACCGTCCCTATGCACTTCTCAACCTGCAGCATCCCAAATTTGCGCCCTATAATATCATTTTTACTTATTTTCCCCAAAATTTCCCTCCTCAAAATACGAATAACCCCCGGTCTGGATCATCATATACGCTCCCCGTATTCTCCTCATGCCTGATACAGCGGTCAAGAGCCATAATAGCCGCAACAATCCCATCAACCTTATCCGGGCTGCGTCTTTTCGTCACCTTGATATTTCCGGCCGGGTCCGTGTCCACCACAACATTTCCGGCCATCCATCTGAGTACCGGGTGCGCCCCATGAACCATTTTCCCCTCCATCAGTAATTCATAAAACCTTTTTGTAGGCGGGCTCATGGAAGAAAATCCCTGTCCAAATGGCACAACAGTAAAGCCCATGCCTTCAAGGGCCTGCGTCATCTCCACAGCACCCCATCGGTCATAGGCTATTTCTTTAATGTTATATATTTTTCCAAGATCATCTATAAATTTTTCGATAAAACCATAATGGATCACATTTCCCTCGGTTGCCATCAGGTACCCCTGGGCCTGCCATTTATCATAAGGAACCGATGTACGGCGCACCCGGAGCGGGATCGTATCTTGGGGTACCCAGAAAAATGGAAGTATGACGTATTTCTCCTTCCCATTGTGTGGCGGAAACACCAGTACAAAAGCTGTAATATCACCGGAACTGGACAAGTCAAGTCCTCCATAACATTCCCGTCCTTTGAGGCTTTCCATATCAATCGCCTCGTTTCCCAAAGCGTATATCTGGTCGGGAATCCATGCCACAGTGCTGGAAACCCATTGATTTAACCGGAGCCACCGGAATGTGACTTCATCCGCCGGATTCTGTTGGGCTTCCCGAAATGCATCCCTTAAACGGTCAATCTCAACCGTATATCCAAGAGAGGGATTCACCTTGTACCAGTTCTTTTCATCCGTCCAGTCCTCGTCATCCGCCAGCCCGTATACCACTGGATAAAACGTCGGGTCCTCTCGTCTGCCGTTTAAAATATCCAGTGCTTTCGTGTGCAGCTCAAACGCAATCGAGTTTCTGTCATTTCCTGCGGTTGTGATGATAAAATGGAGTGGGTTGGCACGGGCATCCGACGATCCTTTTGTCAGGACATCATACAGGTTACGGTTGGGCTGATTGTGGATTTCGTCAAACACAAGTCCTGAAACAGAAAAGCCATGCTTGTTTCCAACATCGGCTGACAGCACCTGATAGATACCGGCATTGCTGTAATTTACAATCCGCTTGGTTGCCCCCATGATCTTGCTTCTTTTCAGTAATGCCGGGGTCAGCTCAACCATTCTTTTCGCCACATCAAAGACGATGGAGGCTTGCTGGCGGTCAGCAGCCGCACCGTAAACTTCGGCCGAAGGCTCGTTATCCGCATAGAGCAGATACAATGCTATTGCTGCTGCAAGTTCACTCTTTCCAACTTTTTTACATATTTCAACATAAGCTGTTCTGAACTGGCGTGTTCCATCCTCTTTTACAGTCCCGAAAATATCCCGCACCAGAGTTTCCTGCCAGGGCAGCAGCCAGAAACGTTTTCCTGCCCACTTTGCTTTTGTATGGCGGAGATTCTCTATAAACTTCACTGCCCGGTCAGCCTTCGCTTTATCATAATGAGAAGTTGGCAGCATGAACCTTGTTGGCTGGTAATCTTTCAATTTCGGATAATCCTTCGGTCTTGTTTCTGCCATCAGCTTCCACCTCCCAACAATTCCTCCATCTCATCTGCTGGTGCGGAATCCCCTCCGCCTGCAATAATCCTGCTTCTTGCCGAAGGCGTCAGTCCGAACTGCTCCGCAAGCCGGAGCATAATCTTACTATAAGTCTGTGCCTGTGCCACCTGTGGAACCTGCTGCCAGTATCCTGACGGGGTTTTCACAATGGAACCATGCTGCGTGATAAATTCCTCCGCCTCCTTGTATCTGGCATACGCCTGACAATAAGCTGCAAACGATGCCATGTCCAGTTCTGTCAGCACTCCAAGCTGCTCCAGCTGTTTAGACAGCCGCCGCCATTCTTTTTTTGCCTCCGGCTCCAGCCACTTCGGGCAGGATGGTGCCTTTTTGACAGGTTTCGGTTCTTTCGCATTCAATGGGCGCTTGCCCGGATTTCCTTCTAATTCTTTAATCGCAGTCGGAGTCGGTTTCCTTCCCCTTGTCGCCATATGGCATCCCTCCTTTCCTCCAAAATGGGCAAACAAAAAGGACCTCCGAAGAAGCCCTTAAGTAAAATCAATCTATATAAAAACGGGGATAACGAGGCACAGCCCCTTGGGGTTATGCCTGTAGTTTCGTTGTAATTTTAAAGTTCGGTTTTTTCGCCGGTCAGGACATTGACCACCGTGGTTCCTTTTCCAAAAGCAGCCTGCATCTCCATGCGCTCCTCTTCGGAAACCGGCCTTGCGCTCTTCCGATATTCCGCAAGGGATTTGGAAACCTCTTTGTCCCTGGCCGCTGTGGTTGCTTCCACACTGACCTTGTCAGTGACCATTGCCAGCTTTTCCAGCATGTCGCTCATCAGCACCCTGCCGATACAGTTGCGGGCAACCCCGTTCTCATCAATGGTAATCTTGCCGGCCTGCAGGTCCTCTCTGACCTTTTCCAGTTCTTTCTCTGCTGCTCTTTTCCAATATGCTCCAAGTGCTCCGCTCAGTTCCTTTTGAAATCTTGTCATCGCTGTTTCCTCCGTTCTTTCTGTTTTCCCTTTCGGTAGGTACATATTACCTCTGGTTCTGCACATTATCCAGTCAATTCTGAGCCATAAATGTACCAAAGATACGGGAAGAAAATTGTCCATTTTACTACGAGGGACAGCCCCTTTCTGGGCATATGCCTGCAACAATGTTTATGCATTTATCTGTTTCCATGCATCATATTCATCTTCAAGTTCTGCCTCCTCAATAATCTGGTAGATGCTGCTGAAGCGCTCCCTCTGGCGCTCCGTTTCCTCTTCCGTGTACCCATCCCCATCCTTCATCATCAGATAGCCATCCAGCTCCGCTTTCGCCCGGAAGAAAACCAGTTCCTTCAGTTTTGCTGATTCCTGATCCGTGCGAAGACCGACTCTTTTTTCCTCAATGGCGTCATTCAGCCTCGTAAACTCTGACCATTCAAATGCTGTGTCCTTCTTGATTGTGATTTCCATTCCTTTCAGGTCATATTCATTTGACGCTGCTTTGATCTTTGTAAGGTAAACCTGCGCCTTCCTGCTCATTCTTTTTGCCATGTCCGTTTTCTCCGTTTTTCTTTGTTTTCCCTTTCGGTAGTAGCATATTACCTCTGAAACACATGATTATCCAGTCAATTCTGCTCCATAAATGTACCAAAGATAAAGAAGAAAATTGTCTATTTTACTACGAGAAACAGCCCCTTTCCGGGTACTGTTTCATTGGTGGAAAATTTAGTTGTATTCCTTCATCAAAAGGGCAACTGCCGTCCGTGTTGCTTCATCTTCCGGTTCCAGGTCCCATCCCCTGTCATAATTGCAGGTAAATTCCCCTTCCCTGCGGATCGTCAATTTGGAAATCCGCCCGCCTTCAATACCAAAACGGCTCGGTTCGTCAAAGTATTTCATCTTATAATGGCAGGCCACCATTTTTCCGTTTTCCTGAATCCCAATCGTTCCTTCTGCTAACATTACGCTGCCTCCGTTTCCTCTCATGCCCTCTCGACATCCACCAGCCATCCCACTGTCTTGTGGAAGGCTCCGGTTGCCTTTTCCAAAACGCTGCTCTCCTCGTCAATGAAATGCAGGCGCCTGCCAACTTTGATAAACCTTGCTTCCTCGTAACCCGGAATGTCTGTCCGGTAAATGTATGCCTTGCGGCTCTCGCCGTCATAACTTTTTCCATCCCAACCGTTGAAAGTAAATTCGATGCGCTCCTTTGTTTTGGTAAAATGAGCTTCAAAATCTGCTCTTGTGATCGCCGTATTGTAATTTCTAAGGTCGAGCTCATTTCTCAGTGTGTAAATGTTTTTCATGCTGTAATCCTCCGTTTTCTTTGTTTTCCCTTTCGGTAGTGACATGTTCGCTCTGTTTCGCACATATAGCAAGTCAATTCTGCGCCGTAAATGTACCAAAGATACGGAGGGGAAATTGTGTATATTACAGCAGCCTTGAATTTTCCCTATGGAATCTTCCGGACCTTGGACTTGATCATTCTTCCCCGATCCCCTCATAATAAACATCTTCGCAGTCACAGCTTATCATCTGCATCCCGCAGACCGGGCAGCGCTCTATATCACATCCGAAATGGTGGAAGAAGCCTTTCATCGCGCCGCAGTCACCGCAGCGTTCCCCTTCTTCCATGGATGGGTTAAAATCCCGCGCATCCCCGGCCTTGATCCTTGGGTATACTTTACCGTTAATGTGTACCGTGCCGATGGCGCATCCCTGCGCCGTCAGCATCTCCTGTTTGCATATTCTGCATCCTGCCATAATCCGTGTCCTCCCCTACTTTGCTTTTTCCATGCACCATGCGATGGCATGACCGCCATCCTCGAAAGCGTCCTCTGCCGCTTCTACCAGGTTCAGCCTGCATTCGATATCCGCCAGTCCTGTTTCCTCCGGGGTTTCGATGAACTCGTAAACCGCTGCAGCGAATCCCTTCCAGCCAATGTCTGTCACGAGAACCTGCTCCCCATATTTTAATACCGCGCCGTAGGAGCTGACCTTCATCTGCAGGTTCTCCATGTTAGTGGTCTCTTCAAACTTGTAAAATGCTTTCATGTTGTAATCCTTCGTTTTCTTTGTTTTCCCTTTCGGTAGTGACATATTCGCTCTGTTTCGCACATATAGCAAGCAGATTATCCGTATATACCGCACAAAGATATGGATGGGTATTTGTGTATTTTATTCCCCGTTTTCCTGCTCCTGCAGGATTTTGTCAACGGCCTCCTTCGCCGCTTTTTCTGCGTTATCGTCAAAGAAATAGGCTGCATCGCTCCGAGCCACCGCTTTGTTTTCCGAATCGTATACGTCAAAATCAAATCCCATCTCCCGATTGTTCCAGCCAACTGCTATGTAGTAACCCTTATATTCCACTGCTTTGCCCTCCTGCTTTCTGTTCTCCCCGCAGTGCCCGCCACAGCCGCCCGTGTCCGCATTTTTACCGGGCATCCGGGGGATTTTCCGGCGGCAGCCTTCAGGGGCTTACCGCCCCTTTTCCGGCCGATTACGCCTTATTTATCCTCTGCATCCCCGATGGAAAAAAGGTAGCCATGGGCTTTCTCGTATTCGTCGCTCATAAATGCTTTGTGGCGGCCGTTGATCTCCACCAGCCCCTCCAGCCTGCATCCATTCTGTGTGAAAAGCCATGCGGTTTCCACCGCCGAAGACCAGGTGGAGGAAAAGGTAAATTTTTCAATGCCGTATTCCCGGAGGTTTCCGATCAATGCCGGTACCTGATCATCCCAGATGGTATCGTTTAAATCGATGTACGCATTGCCCCGTTCCTGTGCCTCGCTGTAAAGCCGGTAGATTCTCGCGTAGGGATTTCCCTTTCCTGCAATCTGCTCCTCCAGCTCATGGTAGGCGTTCCGTGCAGCTTCCTGTCCTTCCGTATTTCCTGCCTTTTCTGCCTCGTGGTACTGTGCCTTGATCGCCGTCTCCTGTGCGTATTCTTCTGCAAAATTGTTTTTCTTCATATTCTGTGTCCTCCTTGATTTTGGGGTTGTTCCCCTTTGGTGTGACACATCTTACCGTCATGTGCCCGGAATAGCAACTACTATCGGAGCCATAATGTACACAATCATTTCAATGAAAAACTGTGCATTTTATGGCATCAAGCAGGCACGAGCAAAAGGCCGGCCGTGCCAGCCCCTTGCCCCTGCCTGTTTTCCGGTATTTATTTTGTGACTGTCAGGTAGCTGATGTTTCCCATGCGGTCTGTGCCCTTCAGCCTGATCTTGGTATCCGTTTCCCTTTGGAGAGTAAATTTTCTAAAAAGTTTCAGCCTGCCAAGGTTCCTGACCAGTTCTGCCCCCGTCCGGCTGTCCTCAACCGCATCCGTGAAAGTTGCAATGTCGCAGTCACCAGTGTACCAAAGGTTGCTTAAGCTCTCCGGAATCCCGTCTGCCGTTGTCAGGGATATTTTCCTGCCGCTACGTTTGTTCTGGCTGCTTTCTTTCCCAAGTTCGTAAGCCGCCGTCAATGCTGCCTTGATGCTCCAGACGGAAACATCCAGAAAATCCTCGCTGTCATTGTCGCGGGTTTCCAAATCCCCTCTGGCCTCAACCGGGTAAATGTGTTTCCTTGCGATCTCCACCAGGCTTTCCAGTTCCTTTTTGCTTAATTCCTTCATGTGTGTTTCCTCCGTTTTCTTTGTTTTCCCTTTCGGTAGTGACATATTCGCTCTAAAAACATATATTATCAAGTCCATGCTGAACCATAATGTACACAAAGATTTCTGGCGGAAACTGTGCATCATTTATACAGGAAAAGAATATAAAAAACTAATCCTCATCCGTGAAATCCTCATTTTCTTTCATAAATAATTCATAGTATCGTTCATCCAGTTTATGCCTTAAAAGGCATATTGGCAGGCAGCACCGCATTTCATGCACCGCCTCCAGGTCATCCCACAATCCGCTTTTTTTCAGGTAACCAATGCATTCTGCCTCCGCATCAGACTCCATTTTTCTCAGACATTTTTCTCTCTTCCGGTAAATCACTGCGAACTTCTGGATTTTCTCTGAAGTTTCCCCGCCTATCTTCCATTTCCTGTACTCCAGTTCTGTATCAGTTCTTCCTGCTTTCTTCACCAGCTCATGGTAGCGGCCGTAAAGATAAATCCGGTAATGGCAACTTGGAAGAATGCTGATGATATTCAGTGTGGCGTCAGTATCATCCTGCAAATGTTCCCGCTCTAAATAGGCCTCTGTCTCCTTTGCTATCTTTCTCATCCGTTTTGAGTTTTTTTCAAAATGGCGTTCGTAATCTTCCTTAAATTTCAACGCCCGCTTTCTGGCAGACTCCTCTATCCGGTATTCCGACATATCTGCGCCCTCCTTTTCTTATGGTACGTGCATATTACCGTCATTTCCACAGAATGGCAAGCAAGTCTGGCACCATATATGTACCAGACATGCCGGTAAAAGATTGTGTACATTATTATTCGGAATCCGCTTGCTAAAACTCACTTTCAGAGCGAATATACGGTAAACTGGAGAGGGGTGCCGGGTTATTACCGGCCCTGTTTTCTTTTTTAGGTAAAATCCACCATATGGGATGTCCTGCATATACGCTTGTAGCGGCACCCTTTCAGGGCATCCTTATTTCTGTGCCGGACTTTTCGGTTCAGGCGTTTCTTATTGAGAGCGGTTCCTCTTTTCAGCTCACCCCTCATACTGTACACACCGCTGCCCCTGTTCCAGTTGTTCCTTTTTATCCGTGCCGTTCCCGGCATTGGCTCCTGCATCATGGCTGCCTCCTATCCCAGTGAAGCGGTCGCATCTTCCTTTGACCGGAACATTCGGGACGGGGAAGCGTTGATATGGCTTCCCGTCCGGCTTTCCAGAAAATAAAACCTGCCATCGAAGGAAAGAACCTTATATTCCATTGACTGCCGCTTTTTCTTATTGGTGATCACAAAACAGGTATCCCCCGTTTTCCATATTTTAGATTTCATCCTGTTCATATCCTCCTTCCACCCATACAAACTGCATCCGCGTCTTTGTCCGGGCCTTCTTTTTCAAATTCCGTTTCCAACGGCGGATTGTAACTGCCCTGCAATGGTTCCTGGACCAACAGTAATCATCCAGTATGTATCTGCCGCCATGCTCGCGTTCTCCGTAAGCAGGCATTTTTCTGTGGCTCATTTTCCTCTCTCCTTCCATGCCTCCCATGTAAACAACGGTTTCTTCTCTGACATCCCTGCATCCTCCAGCGCTTCCTCCGTTCCACACAGATCGCATACAATGAGGTGCGCCCTCCGGCTGACTGCATGGCGCTCCAAATGCGGCATGGGGCTGCCGCAGCGCGGGCAGCTCCCTCCGGCCTGTGTTTTCCCGTATCCGTCCAGAAATTCTTTTACTATCGCATCTGTGTCGATGCGGTGGCAGGCATCCTCCCCATAGACCACGCGCAGGCTTCCGCCCGTGCGCCATGCAACTTTGATACTTCCCGTATCATCCACTGACTTCACGGTTCCGTGTGTCCCCACCGGAGGAGCCTGCACATCCTCCATCCGGTCAAGCACCACCTCACAGCCGACAGGATAATCCTTTCTGATTTTCTCCACGATTTTTCTCTTTGGGAATCCCATGCTCACACCTCCGAATCATCACAGTCTGTCATTCCCATCATCAGTTTCATGTAAATATTTGTGTAGCGTTCTTTCTCACTGCCCTCGCAGGCTGCCATTGCCCGCAGGAAAAACTGCTTCGCCAGCTCACGGCTCTTCCAGATATCCTCTGTATCATAGCAGACGGTACGGACCGTTTCTGTACCACATTCGATGTCTGTCAGAAGCTGCCACACCCCATCCCGCAGATGTGCCGATAGGACGCTCTGCGGCAACAGTTCCTCCGCAGGAGCATCCCGGAAATCCTCCCTGCATCCGGGATGGGCCTTTACCATTTGTCCGGAGAGGAGCCGTTCTGTCTGCGCTTTATCCAAATCCACATACCCTCCCGGTGTCATCATGGATATCCTGTCATCCGTATGCCTGCCAAGGAACTCCCGCACGGAAATCTGGTATGGCTGATCCGGCTTTAAATTTCCTTCCTGAAACAATCCCTCCAGAAATTTTTCTGCCGCCGTAACATATTTTTCTACTGCCTCTTCGATCAGGCTGTTCCTGGAAACCCTGCGCCCTTCCTGCTGGCTCCGCTCCCTGCGGATGATCTCCAGTTCATCCAGCATGGCCTCCGGCAGCTTAATATTCAAATTCTTTTTCCCCATTTGCTACCCCCTGCAATCGTCCTGATATCCGTTCAAAAATACTCTGGCTGTACGTTTTCCAACGCTGTCCACAAGTGCCTGCTCCAGAATTGCTTTATCAAACCCGAAGTCCTCATAACCGTCTGCCAGCACCTTGTAGTAATAGCCCGTTGGACTGGCGAGGCGGCGGCGCTCATCCATGATATAGACCATTGCGGTCAGTTCCTGGCTGGCATCCGTTCCGGTCATTTGGACTGTCAATGTCAAATCCTTTTTGTAGTAAAAGTTGGGATAGCCCTCATAGCGGTCAAGGTTTTTTTCGTCACTGGGGGAAATCTCCCAGATGAGTACTGGCACCTTTTTTCCTTCCCTCTGCTCAATGGTGGCGCAGCCCTTAAAAAGCAGCGCGTAATCCTCAATGACCGCGGTTCCGATGACTTTCGCATCCGGGCAGCGGTAGGCCATCTGGCCCACTGATAAGTTGCTCCCGTACGCTATGTAGTATTTTTTCTTGCTCATTTGCTTTCGCTCCTTTCTTCCGCGCTTCTCAGGCGGTATGGTATTAATCACTCTTTTGGCCGGTAATAGCAAGCGAATCCTGATCCATAAATCCACCAAATGTACCGGCCGCAGATTGTGTACTTTACCCTCGCTGGTAACGTTCTATGTATTCTCCCGCAGCCCTGATCCCGATACTGTCCGCCAGCCCCTTATCCAGAATATCGGTATCAAAATTCCACTCGCCGTACCCTTCATCCAAGAGCCGGAAATACTCCATGTCCGGTTCCCCAAGAATACGCTCCTCGTGCATCACATAGGTCATGCACCATTTCCTTTCTTTCATCCGCCTGCCGGAATCCAGCCTCGTGACAGAAAGCCGGAAATTCCGCTTATAATAATACCGGGGATAACCCTCACAGCGGTCAAGCAGCGCTTCATCCAGTTCTGAAATCTTATAGACCAGTGCGGGGACACAGCAGTTGGCATCCTGCTCGATGGTTGCGTAGCTTCCGGTCTTGCTCTTTTTGAACAGGAGACGGTAGCCGGGAATGACAGCTGTGCCAAGCACCACAGCATCCGGGCAGCGGCTTTTCATCCGTTCCAGGGACAGGTTGGAACCGTAGGCCAGATAAAAACGGTTCGGTTTCCTCGCTGCCCCTGTGCTAAGCCCCAGGGAGAACATTCCTGCCATTGTCACTCACCGCCTTCCATTTCTGCCGATGCATCCATTATTCCGGTCAGGGAATAGTCCACGCCCTGGAAATCCGCTTCGTTTAAATCGATCTGGCTGTCCTGCCACCAGTTCTCCACCATGCGGAGGGCTTCCTCCGGTGTTGCTTCCTTCATTTCTGATTCGTATACGGTAATCTCCCTCTGGTAAAGTTCCGACACCGTCACTTTAAATGCCCTGCCTCTTGGGGCAGCATCCATATGTTTCATCCTGTTTTCGTTTTTCATGATATCTTCGCCTCCTTCTACCACCCCAAGGGCGGTTGCCCGCCCGGAAGTTTCCGTGGATGGAAGGCTTACTGCCTTCCGTTTCTCCAGCTTGCGTTGCCATCCATGTTCCGCAGGAGGATTTCCCTCGCCGTTGCGAATTCCTCCCCGATGAAGCCTAACCGAAGCATCCAGCACCGGAAAGCGTATTTTTCGTTCTCGGTCTGCTGCGGCTTGCAGCTTGCGCTCCGAAGCTGCTTGGCAAGCTGGCTCATGGCAAGGCAGAGCTGGATGTAAGCCTTTAATTCTCCCGCATGAAGCCCATTCCGTTTTCCGTTTGCCGGGTCTGCGAACTGGAAAAGCCGGAATTCGATGGTCCCCTTTGTGAAAGTGGCATGCAGGTTCAGCATATGGTAGCGGCTGCCGTTGTAGTGGTCATGCCTGCGCCAGTCCTGCCCCTGGCTCTCGTACCAGATGTCTGCCAGCTGGCTCATGGTGCGTGGTTTTCTCCGGTTGAGCTGTTCCAAGAATCTCTGGTCGACCGTCCGGCAGTATTGTCTCTGCCGTCCCTGGTCCAGCCGGATGGCCCTGCCGATCTGTGTCTCATGGGCTGCCATGATGTTGACCAGGTTGCGGATACTCTGCGGAGTATGGTTACCCTTTCCAATGTGGATGTGGACTCCGCATCCTCTGGAGGGGCTGCTCTTTGCCCCGGCCTTTCTCAAAAGGCGGACAAGTTTCTGCAGCATCTCAATGTCATCGTAAATCAGGATTGGGGTGACCAGCTCGCATTTTTGGCTGTCCGGCCCCTCGATGCTGACATCCCTCTGGAACTTCCATTCCCTTCCCTGTGCGTCCCATGCTGACCAGGCAAAATATCCGTTCCGGCCCGCTGTGTATTCATATCTGCCGGTTCCAAAGAACTCGGCTGCTTTCTTCGCTGCCTTTTCCCTGGTGATGTTATTCATTTCTATCTCGACTCCGATGGTCTGGTTTTTCATTGCCTCAATCTGCGCTCTTGTCTTTTCGTTCATTTTCGCTATCTCCTTTGCTAAAACCGCTTGCCTGCGGTGTTTTCTGCTCTTTTGTTGTGTCTATATATCACTCTGAACGCAGATAATAGCAAGTTGATAACGGGCATAAATGTACCAAAGATCAGAGGCAAAAAGTGTGTATTTTATGGCGGGAAAAGCACTTGATAATGCACATTTTCAGAGGTAATATCACTTACAATGGAGAAGGTGCCTCATTATGTCCCGGCCCCATTTGCGGGAAACTGCGGTTTACCACATATCCGAACTGCATGGGCAGAACACATAAAGCATCCCGTCCTTCCGGTCCACATCTGCGCCATACCCGCTGTTCATGATCCGTTTTTTCACTTCCTCCGTTGGTTTCAGTTCATAGGGGTTCCAGAACCCATGCTTAAAATACACCTGCTCCGTCCCATCAATGGCATCTACCGCCTTCTGGTATGCCAGTTTGCAGATATTTTCCATCATGCCTCCCCACCTCCTGCCATTGTCTTTTCCGCCTCACGCTTCGCTTTATTTTTCGCCTTTGCCTTTTCCGCTTCCTCCGGTGTCCGGAATGCGGCGTGGCCGCCAAGTTTCTCCATCAGCACCTTTCTGGTAGATTTGTAGGCGTCCCCGTTCATCCCAAGCCGGAGGAGCCAGATGCGGAATGCGTATTTTTCATTATCCGTGTTGACCTCTTTTGCCTGAATCCGTTTCTGTGAAAGTGCCATGTCATTCATCATGGCAGCCAACTGGCAAAACGCATCGGAGTGTGCTTTATCCGCCGGCACCGGAAATCCTGTGAAGGAAATCTGTTCTTCCGTGATCTGAAGCCCCTCCATACCGCCGTGCGTTTCCGTATAATCTGCCAGTGCTGTCAAAAAGCTCTGGACTGTGGCGGTGCTGGCATCATCTTTCAGAATCTCTGCTAGTTCCTTCTCCACACGGAAGTGCCCGCCGGATGCTTTGCTAAGAAGTGGGCCTCTGCTGTAGATCATGTTCACAAGGTTTCTTAAAGTATTTCCTGTGTGATTTCCCATCGGTAGGCTGATCACCATGTCCAGCGGTTCCTCTCCCTCCTGGGCGGCTGCCTCTTCCCGAACCTCTGACTCGTATTCGCTGTCCGGGATAGAATCTGTCTCTGCTGTTTCCTCTGTCTGCCCTGGTTCTTCCGCTGCCGCTTCGAGGATTCCCTCTGCATCCTTGATCAGTCCCTCATTTTTCAGGGCTGCAAGGATTCCAAGGTCTGCCGCATCCTCTTCCACTGTCAGGCTTCCATCCCGTTCTACCGTGTAATCCCCAATCTCATAGGCGCATCTCGGAACCTTTGTGTAGTAAGGGGAAATCCCCGTAAGTTCTCCCAGTCTTTTAACCAGTACCTTTCTTTCCTCTATGTTCTTTTCAAATTTCATCATGTCATGCCGCTCCTTTCTTCGTTCTCTCCGGCTTTTTTGCCAGTGTTCTTTGGCGTATGGTATTAATCACTCTAAAGCCGGGATAAGTCAACGGATATCCCCGCAAATGTGCGGAATTGACCTAATGCACAAATCCATGGGCGGGAATTGTGCATTAATGTAGGTTACTGTCATCATTCCGTTTTCTGCGCTTTTCCTCAATGTCCTGTATCCATTTCATCTGTTCCGCATCATCATCCTCATCCCCGGCTGCCATACAGAGGGAAAGGGTAACGATGAACGCAAGAATTACAAAAACGGCAGCCGCGGCAATCAGCCATCCCATAAGCATCCCCTCCTATGTATCATGGCAGAAGCCCGCCCTGCTGCTTATGGTTCCCCATCGGCAGCAACGGCGGCCTCCGCCATCGTTCATTACTTTGTTTCTGCTCCGCATTGTGCAGCCCAGACAATACCGGTCAGCACGAAATAAGCGCAAAAAAGGCATAGACCATTTCCCCAAAGTCGGTATTCTGCGGAATCCGAGTGGGGATCTGTCAGCCATTTTCGGATCTGTTTTTCCGTCTTCGGCTTTTTTGATGTTCCCATGACCTTCCGGTGTGTTTCCCACACCTCCGCCCAGAATGCGAGTTCTTCCTCAGTTGGGTCCTCCACACCAAGCCCGCTGCACCACCAGGAAGGGAAGCCCTGCAACTTTGCACACTCCGTTGGTGTCAGGCGGCGCACGATATAATAAGGTTCCTGCATGGACTTATCGTTCACGACTGGCGGATCTTTATAATCCCTTGCCATCAGTGTCGGTGCCTTCTCCTTTAATGCCTGGGTGTATTCCCCTGTTGTCATGCAGTAGGCAACTGCATGGCGGTCAGCTACATCCAGCGTAAAAGACACACCCTCATTAATACCGCTTCCCTGTGGGCCGTTCTTATCCGCCCTGCCGATCATGCTGCCCTGTAGGATATAGGTCTGCTGTTTCATTCCCGGCTCCGCCGCAAGCGCACCGGACTTTTCCCCAAGGTCACGCACCTCATTCCGCTGGTTCTGCGTAAAAGCAACAATGGCGATTCCGCCCTGGTTGCATCCCGGATTCCCGCCATTGGCATCCAGCGTCCGGCTGGTCTGCGCCTCATAAAACCCTGCTTTCGGATTATCGGATTTCATGGCATTGCTGTCCTTGGAGCAGATGCCATAAGGGACAAATACAGTCTGGTCATTATTACAGCCAAGGGTGGCGGACTTATTATTCTGTACCAGTGCGCCTTTCCCTCCATTCGGTATGCCGCACCTGATCTTGAGCGTTTTCGGTTCCAGTTCTTCCTGCAGAAGAACCGGCACATTGTTACCGCCGGTGCCCATCCTGGAAGTAAGCGTCTGGCACTTTTCCGGCTCGCCGATACCAATGCGGCTGTCTGCCGGATGGTAATCCAGGGCGATTGCCGCCGGGACAACTCCCGCCCGGAGCGTAGGAGATGTCTCCTCCTCATAACCGATGCTCCGGGACTTAGCGCTGTGTTCCGTACAGAAACCTGCTGACGCAGGCTGGCACGGCTCTTCCAGGATGACCGGCGGATGGTGTGCCTCTGCCCGTAACGTACAGGCAATCTCCTCCGTTACATCCATGCGACCGCCGCCCTGGTCATTTAAGACGATTCTTCCTCTTCCCGCATCCGCTCCGCCTGCTGCTCCAGCGCCTTCCTTAAAATCTCCGGCAGTTCCTTGCCACGTGCAGAAGCCCTGCGGAGTATACCCAGACACGCCTTCCGACTCAAATAATATTTCCGGGGCACTTCCGCCTCCAAAATCTGCGACAAGAAAGATTCTTGCCCTTCGTTGGGGGACGGACCAGTATTGAGCGTCGAGAACGCGGTATGCCACGCTCCATCCGTCTCCCAGGTAGCAGTCGGCGTAGGGCCATCCTTTTTTACCAGGCGCAGGCACCTGGGCGGCCGGTTCTTTAATGCCGATGACGGCTTCAAGGACCGCCCTGAAATCTTCTCCTTTGTTGCTGGAGAAGGCGCCGGGGACGTTTTCCCAGCAGATAAATCTTGGTTTTTCTCCATTGGTCTTCTCCCTCATTTCTTTCACGATTCTGATTGCCTCATAAAACAGGCTGGAGCGTGAACCGTCCAGGCCGCTCCGTTTCCCAGCGATGGACATATCCTGACAAGGACTCCCGAAGGTGATGATATCCACAGGCGGGAGGTCTGCCCCACTGATACCCGAAACATCTCCATAATGTTTCATCTGCGGAAGCCTTGCAGTAGTTACACGTACAGCAAATGGCTCAATCTCGGATGCCCACAGAGGCGTCACCCCGGCAAGGATACCCGCCAGGGGAAAGCCCCCGGAGCCGTCAAACAGGCTGCCGAGGGTCAATGTCTTATCTCCCGTCATTCCAGCACACCTCCAGATTCCATGGCTGCCTGCTCCCCTGACGGAAGATCCTCTGTATCCAGCTGCACCACCTCATCCAGTGACAGTTTCTGCCCGTCACGGATGACGTACACATCATCACACCGGCCCTCTTTGTACTTGATATAGCGTTTGACCGCCACATCTACAAATTTCTCTTCCAGTTCCACGCCATAACAGATACGGTCCAGTTCCTCACAGGCAATCAATGTAGATGCCGAGCCGAGGAATCCATCCAGTACAATGCCATTGGTCATCGTACACTGCTTAATCAGGTAAGCGATCAGCGGAACCGGCTTGCTGGACGGATGCCCGCAGCCTTCCTCCTTAGAACTTTTCAGCCTTGGAAAATCAAAAACAGTTACCTGTTTTTGGTCGCCATACCAACGGTGCCGTCCATCTTTACGCCATCCAAAGATGATCGGTTCGTGGATGTATTTCCAGTCCGTCCTTGTCAATACCAGACGGTCCTTCTTCCACACCAGCCCCGCTCCCACTTTGAAACCCGCATCCTCAAACGCATCATGGAAAATCCGGGCTTTTGCCGTTGCATAAAACACATAGATGGATGCGTCATTTGCCATTGCTTCGTGGAAACAGGAAAAGGCTTTCATCAGAAATTCCACTGCATCATGGTCATTCAGGTCATCGTTTGTAATCGTGCCGGATGTACTTTGCAGCGCCACCATATATGGAGGGTCCGTACACACGAGATTTGCTTTGATTTCTCCCATCAGCCGGGTATAGGTTTCCGGCAGGGTGGAATCACCGCAGATGACCGTATGTTTGCCAAGATGCCAGAGATCCCCTTTCTTTGAAAAAGCCGGCCGTTTCAATTCGCTCTCCACATCGAAATCATCTTCCTTGACTTCTTTGTCATGGACTTTATTGAAAAGTTCATCAATTTCCGGCGGGTCAAAACCTGTTTTCCCTAAATCAAAGTCGCTGTCCTCGATGTCCTTCAGCAGATCAGCCAGCAGGGAATCGTCCCACGCCCCCGTGATCTTATTGAGGGCAATGTTCAGCGCCTTCTCCCGGACCTTGTCAATATCGACCACAGCACACGGTACTTCTGTATAGCCAAGGTCCATGGCAACAGTCAGTCTCTGGTGCCCTCCCACGATTGTCATATCGGAATTGACCACAAGCGGGTCCGCAAACCCAAACTCCGTAATGGAATTTTTGATCTTCTCGTACTCCTTATCCCCCGGCTTCAGTTTCTTCCGGGGATTGTATGCGGCCGGCCTGAGTACGCCCACCGGCAGCACTTTCAGTTGTGCAGTTTTCTGCATCCATGCGTCCTCCTTTACTCAGACGCGCATGACCTCTGAGAACGGCACGAAAAAAGAGCCGAATAAGAATCCCGGCTCCGCCTCTTCCCCGTCCGACCGCGTCTGTTCATTCATGGGACACCACTGTGGGTTTTCTCCATTTGCGGATGCAAGCACCCTGTCCTCACAGCAGTCAATCTCATGTACGCAGATATCCATCGTATTGCAGACGCAGTACACACCGATGGTTTTCATCTTATCCTTCATTTCCCTCACGCTCCTTTCGTTTCGCCCGCCCTCTGTTGGCACAGGCATGGCTGCAATATTTCCTCACTCTCCCATACTCCCGGCTTGCCAGAAATGGTTTTCCGCACTCCGGGCAAATAGCTGTCCGGGTAGATTTCCAGTTTTCCGGGTGCGGGTTTCTGTTCTTCCACGCATACCTGCAGGGTTCCGAGCAGAATATCCTCGGACGGCCTTTGTCGTTTGGCGTGACCGCCGCACCGCAGTTGGGGCAGAACCGTTTCGCCATATCCTCCAGCATCTCAGTTTCCGTATTTGCTTCCATCTCTGCCTCTCCTTCCTGTGTGGTTCATGCTGCACCGTTTCCATGCTGCGCCGTAACCCCGCCCATTTTGCGGAAAAATCCCAAAAAACACATAAAAAACAGTGAGGTGAATTTTCCTCCTGTCAGTATGGATGCCGCATGGGTCGTTCCTGTTTCATTCCAGATTTCCATGTTTCACCGGAACAAACAAAAACACACGAAAGTTCCCATTTTATCAAGGAGTTTCATGTGTTTTGGTTCATTTCGGATACTTATAAGATGGGGGCTGGCAGTGCTGCCGCGCCTCTTCGTCTGCTGGTTTCATTTTGCGCCGTAACTGCCAGACCCCCGGCCTATCAAATTCGCGGTTTTTTACGTTTGAGGGGGCGGCGGTCTCCGTGGCACTTCACCACAGAGAAGTAAACCCGGCCCCCGGCGGGCCCTTTCCGCCATAATGTACACAAACAAAACCACGAAAATCTGTGCAATTTATGACATCGGATCTGCTGGATATATTCCGCTTTCAGAGGTAACATGACCGTACCGCAAAGAAAGGAGGCATGAACCTTTGAAAGAGAAACCGAAAAGGAACCGCCGCAGGAAAGTCTACTACACTTACCAGGGCAGGAACCTTTCTCCACAAATCCGTCTGGAAGGGAAGTGGCTGAAGCAGCTCGGCTTCACAGCCGGCAGCTTCGTGTCCATCCAGTGTGAGGAAGGACGGCTGGTGATTGAGAAAGACACGGCTCAATAGGTGTAAGTCGGATTGCTGTCTTCCGCCCGCGTCTTTTTATCATGGCACTGCTTACATAAACTCCTCCAGTTGCTCCGGTCCCAGAACAGCTTTTGGTCGCCACGGTGTGGGGTGATGTGGTCAACCACTGCCGCCTTCACATACCGCGGCGGCTGTTTCTTCATGCACAGCACACACAGCGGATGCGCCCGCAGGTATTCCCGGCTGGCTTTTTGCCACTTCCTTCCGTACCCGCGCTTTGCAGCTGACCGCACTTCTTCCGGGTGCAGTGCTTTGTGCTTTTCACAATATTTCTGTCCGTAGGGGACAAGAGCCGCACATCCGGGATGTCTGCACGGTGTGTTTGGTCTGTATGGCATTTGCTCCACCTCCAATCAAAAATCGTCCAGTTCTTTCTTTTTTCGTCCATTTTTCTTTTAATCTGGACGATTCCAGTTTTAAACAAAAAAGCAACTAAACTATTGCCATTTCGTTCCTTGCTCTTTATAATAACAATGAGTTAGATGCTCAACATTCTTCACAGTGTGCATCTCATCCACTGTTTTTACAAAAACGCTTCGCAATGTGCGGCACAGAAACATTGCTTAACAGATTCCGTTCATGACGGCAAGAATATCATGAACGTGTATGTTTAGCTTCCGCAAGCGACGGGGTGCTACAAAGCGTAGAATATCGCTTACTTGTATTCAAAAAAATTTTTTAATTCTGATTCATTCCTCTTGATAAAAAGCTCGCTTTCGCATATAATATAAGTGAAAGAAGAACTTTCTTCTTTCCTTCGCTAAATGATGACGAGTGACGGTTCTGACTCGTCGGTAAAATAAAAACTGACCGAGCGAAGATGATGTGTGACGGTTCTGACACATCGGTAAAATAAAAATTGACCGAGCGAAGCGAAATCCCGGCGAGGTTGACTCCAACTAGTCGACCTCGCTTTTTTATGTTGCGAGGTGTCGAAAAATGGAATATGATTCAGAATTATCACTCCTGTCGTCAAAATTTACCCAGGACTACCCTCCTGCTACATATCCTGAACTAATGCACAAACACGGACGTCCTTATACTTGCCTGTTAATTGATTCGCATGATGATTACTTTATTTGTGTTCCGTTCCGCTCATCTATCGGACACAAAAACGCATTCATGTTTACTGGAACCGCACGGTCAAAGAAAACGAAATCCGGTCTTGACTATTCCAAAATAGCAATCATCAAAAACATTGATTACTTTGATTCAACCACAACAGCTCTCGTCGATCAGGACGAATATGCTGAAATGATGAGAAATCTTCCAACCATTGTTCAGGAAGCAAACAATTATGTGGATACATACATCAACCATGTCAATGGAACCGCGCCTATGCATCCACGGGCATTTTCACGAAAATATCAATATTCCACTCTGCCTTATTTTCACGATATTATGGGAATCTAAAAGCCTGCTATTGTCGCAGGCTTTTTTATTCCTCCCACGGAAGTCCGGGCTTCCCGAAGTGCCCGTAGGCGGATACCAAGTTGTAATCCACATCCAAGAGCTGCAATCTGCTGATGATTCCCCTTGGTGTCAGATCATAGCTGTCCTCCACATAAGCCTGGATAAAATCCAGCGGCTGATACTCTGTACCGAAGCAGTCCACGTTGACTGACACAGGATGTTCCATCCCGATGGCATAGGCAATCTGAATTTCACACTGCTCCGCATATCCGGCCTGCACAATGTCGCGGGCAATCTTCCGTGCCATATACGCAGCCGAACGGTCTACCTTGCTTGGATCTTTCCCGGACAGCGCACCACCGCCAAGCCTGCCGATGCCGCCATAAGTATCACAGGCAAGTTTCCTTCCTGTCACACCACAGTCAGCAAAAGAGCCGCCGACCACAAACCGTCCGGTCGGATTGACCAGTTTTACGAAGTCACCGTTCAGCCCGTACTCACAGGCAGCCAGCACCATCATCCCTTCGATGACGTGACGGAAATCGCTGACCTCCACATCCGGGCTGTGCTGCACGGAGCAGAGGAAAGCAGTGATCCGTCCGCTGCTGTAATCAAAACTGACCTGTGCCTTGGCATCCGCCCGGAACATTTTTGACGGGTGGTTCTTCAGAAGCCGCAGGAACTTGGTCGCCACGGCAAATGGAACCGGAAGGAGCTCCGGCGTTTCATTCGTAGCATACCCGAACATGATGCCCTGATCTCCGGCTCCGCCCTTATCCACACCAAGGGCGATGTCCGGCGACTGCTCCTTTACCATAAGGGCCACATCCAGCGGGCTGATGATCTCCATCCTGCCATATTCTGTCTTTCCCTTTCCGATACGCTCCAGCACATCATCCACCAGTTCCCGGTAGTCCGGCTGGTGCTTACTGGTCAGTTCCCCGGCAATGATCAGGCGGCTGTCCTTTAACAGACACTCAATCGCCACCCTGCTTTCTTTGTCATGTACCAGACAGTCCGTCACAATGGCATCCGCAACCTGGTCACAGATTTTATCGGGATGCCCGTCTGACACCTGTTCGCATGTTAAAATCCTGCTCATAGTTTTACTTCTCCTCTCGTTTGGTTTATGTATCAAAGCAGGCACCCTTTGCCGTTGCTCACCCTGTAGGGATTCCCACAAAGCAAGCTGGCGCAAAGGATGCCTGATATGGTCTCATATACTTTGTGGTAAGATATGATCCGTTACACACAATGATCCTCCAATCGCTGGACCGGCATAAGAAAAACCGTTAACGCCATATCTCGTGCAAACCATTTGAATTCCTTTCATTTTCTTTTTGGGGCAACTTGTGGCAAGTAAAAACAGTAAAATATATAAAAGAAAATAATAAATAGAAAATACGGTTTTTACTTGCCACGTCCTGCCCCATATTTTTTCAAAGGGAACTTCCATTTTTCAAAAATACTTAAAAGTGCTGGTAAATTGCTGGACTACACAGGTTTAAACTCTTTTTTCGCATCCTGAAGCACATCGTTTTGTTCATCCTCTTCTCCAAGCTCCTGCTCCCGGAATCTGCATCCAATAATTAGAGATGTCTTTTCCCCGCCATCTTTCGGTCTCCGGCGTTCAATTGTGAATCTCTTCTCCATTGCATTTTTAAAGTTCTTCACATTTTCTGCATTATAGTTGTACTTCCTGCACCAGTCTGAGTAGAGCTTATATGCGGCGGCAGAACGGACCTCATACGCCTCCCCTTCTTCCAGCCACGCTTCAATAAACTGCCCGATACGGTCAGAATCATTCCGATAATCCTGGATTGCTTCTACCACAGCATTTGGGGATGCCAGCCTGAACTTTCGGAATTCTTTATACCCCTCCAAACACCAGTTGAAGATTCCGGATAAATTCTCTTCTTCAGCAAACAGGGCTTTCAGCCCCTTATCCTGCTCTGCTTCTTCAAAATGGCGTTTAAAAGGGATAATCTTCAGGCGCCCGGAATCAAACAGCGTCATATCTGACACATTCGGCAGATAATTCGTGTTAATGAAAATCTTAAACACTGGTCTGAAATCAAAAGAGTTTTCATGCAGGTATCTGGCATTGATGGTGTCATTCCCCGTGAGCCTCTTAACCAGTGCGGCATTGAACGTAATCTTTTTCTCCGGCTCCGAGATATTCACAAAACGGATGCCCGCAAGACGGGCGATTTCTTCAGACGGCCCGGATGCATTGGTGTTTCCAAACTTTGTAGACAGCATCTCCGGATTAGAGGTTTTCCCATAGTCGCCCATGATTTTAAGAAATGTCTCCATTGTGGTACCTTTGCCATTTCGGGAAGTCGCGCCATAGAGAATGAACATACATTCAAGTGATGTATCTCCTGTCAAAGCGTAACCCAGTGCCCGCTGAAGGTAAGATGCCAGTTCACTATCGTTACACATAACTTCGCTGATAAATGAATTCCAACGCGGGCAGACCGCATTCGGATCATAGGCAATTCCGGATACCATCGTCAGGAAATCATCCGGCCTGTGCTCCCGGAACTCCATCGTCTGTAAATTAAGCGTACCGTTCTGACAATTAAACAAATGGGTACTGCGGTCAAAGGCTGACATGGGAATCGGATGCACTGACTTGGCATCCTCCACCATTGTTTTCCGGTTCTTTCTCAATTGCAGCTTCTGTACCCGTTTGATATAACGGTTACGGGTATCTTCATCCTTGATCTGAAGGGCGAATGTATACAGCTTATCTGCCAGCAGCTTCGCAAGCTCCGCCACTTTCAGACCTCCCTCATCCGGCCGCCATATCCGCCCGTCATAGACATACCATATCCCACGGTCACGGTTATATCGGGCAATGGGAAGAAAAAAATCAGCAAAGGCATTCCCGATGCCGATTTCATCCCGTCCATATCTTGGGTTGGAATGCGGTTTCATTTCCTCCAGTGTCAAGGTAATATTGGAAAGATCGGCCTGGAAATCAGCAGCTTTCTTCTGTTCTCTTTCCAGATCGGCAAAGTCCTCCTCCGCTCCATTGGAAATATTGTGTACATCCACCGGCAGGTAAATCTGCTGGCAGGTTGCCACCGCATTGCGGATAGTAATCCCTCCATAAGTCGTACCTGCCTGTTTTCTGTCCCACTTCGGGCGCATCATGCCGGAAGTACGGAAAATACGGTCCATCTGTTCCTCATCGCATCCACACCAGAATGCCAGCATGGAGAGGAACCCCATATCCGCATCTGACTGGTTATCAAAGTATCTCTGCCAATTGCCGTTATAATAGTCGGTGAACCGTTCTCCATTGGCAGACTTTTTCGCATGTTCCAGTACCTGCTCATCTGTCAGATAGGAACACGGCTCAATGTGTGTGTTCACCACCTGGGATTTCCGTTTCATGAACGTGTCCAGTACATTTTGGAGTGCTCCCATATCCGCCGGTACCGAACCTGCGCGGTACTGGTCCCCTGTGACGGTTACAAATCGGTTCGTTGCTCCCGGAAGATACACTTCCAGCCCATGCGTCCGATTATTGATGTAATAAATCGTCTTATCAAAAATGAAATCCACATCCACATGGAAGAACCCACGAAGTCCGCTGCCGGACGGGGAACGTTCAAAGTATGCATCTTTAAAAACTCCCAGTACGGAAGCCGCCACGTCATTTAAGGTGCCGTCCTCCCGGATACAGTGATCAATATCAATGGCACCAATGCCGGAGGAAACCCGGATTCCGATACCGTCATATCCGCCCATCGCAAAAGATTTCATTGCAGTGGCAAAATCTGAAAAAGTCTCCCCATTATTGCTTTGGGCCTTCTGCCCGGTAACGGGGTTATAAGGAACTTTCGTCAGGTGAGCAGACCTGCCTTTCCCCTTTTCTTTCTTCCATACGCAGAACCGGCAGGACTCTTTTAAATCCGCCGGGATGTTTACAAAATTAACTGTGCCCACAAATTCTCACACTCCTTTGCCGCTAATACAGGCATTCCACCTGTCAGATATACGGCGTGACGTAATACCCAGATGCACCTCCACGGCCTTTTCAATCTCATGTATTCTGTCCTCTCCAACATGCCCTACAAAACTTTTGAGGGCGCACTTGCCAATGGTAGTCACCTGCTCCGCCAGCACCATGGAAGGTTCAAGACTAGGACAGTCTGACGCTTCCGTCAAAACATGCGTTGGAAGATATGCTTTTTTCTTCTTGGAAGTCATCGGCACGACTGTCACAGTACCGGAATGCCCGTTTGCCGTGTCATTGCTCATAATAAATACCGGCCGGCATCCTTCCTGGACACTCGTCCCCGGATGCTTCCCAAGCTCTGCAAACCAAATGTCACCACGATGTGGCCCCAAATTGCTCTGTTGTTCTGGCATTTCAAAATTTTCATCGCAGCCGGTATGTACTTGCTCCATTTTCATCGTTACCAGACGTTTTGCACCCGTTTTCATCTTTCTGGTATACGCAGATTTTTTCCTACGGTTTTTCCTGCCCATATCATTTTTCTCCTCCTTCCATTCAATCACATAAGAAAAGCCAGAATGGAAACTGTCATGGCTGTTCCCGCTCTGGCTTTTTCGTTTGCTCTTGCGCATTATAATAATAGCATATCGCTTTGGTATCCCGGAGAGGGCAAAAAGGGACACTTTTACTGGTTGATTGACTCTTTTACCTTTCCCGCCAAGTCCAAATACCATCTGGAGTAAGTAAGAAGATAAGCCTTAGTTTTTCCCAGCGCTCTCTGGACAGTTTTTTTATTCACACTGTGCTTCTGCATGATCTCCTGATAGCTCATCCTTTCAAAATACCGGTCATAGGCAATTTCACGGTACTGGCCCTCTGGGAGCCCCTCCATTCCGGTTTCCAAAACCATGATCTGGGTACTGGCATCAAAATAAGCAAACAAGGCTTTCTTGTCCTCTTCTGACATCGGCAGTCCCATCAGTTCTTTTATTTTTCCCACATTCAGGAAGGTAATCTCCCCCTCCTCAATCTCTGCCATAGTAAGCAGGCTTTTTCTCCTGCTCTCAAAATAGCGGCAGTATTCCCTTAGTTCCGGCAGCCTTCGGATGATCCCTTTGAGCATGATGGCACACTCCGCGTCAGCTTTATGTACATCCCCCATGCGTTTCCATCCAAATCCCCTCTTTACAGGTTTCTCAGTCATTTTATTTATTCCTTTCTTTCCTTTTCCTGCTGGCATTCCCTCCGCAGATTATCCATGTACCGGCTATACATAGGAAAACAGCTGGCATTCTTCAGATGATCGGCTATTGCCTGCAAACATTTTTTCTTTGTCTGACTGATCTGTTTATTATGCAAAGTCCCTTTTTTATAGGCAGCGCATATTTGCCGGTAGGTCCTTTTTCTCAAAAAAATCCTTTCAAAAATATCCTGTTCTTTTTTGCTCATCCGCTCCCTCATAGCGGTTTCCACGGTTTCGATCTTCCAGCAAAGATATGCGTAATCCCTGGCCGTTTCAGCCATTTCCTGTTTCAGCCGCCTGTTCATCTTCTCCACATACCCGCTGTCCAGCAAAGCGGCAATCCGCTCCGGGATATTGCTGATATTACTCGTCTGTACCCGCTCGGTATCGTAACCCACACTTACGGCAGACAAATCCCGGATTGCCATTTCCTCTGTATACGGGATAACCCCGGCATCAATCAACGCTTTAAGCTGTACCCTGTCATCAAGCATCCTTCCATATGTTTCTGCCAGAAAAAGGGCAGCCTCCTGAAAAAACACTTCTCCCGAATCCTGCTCCGCTTTCGGGTTCTGCCCTGCCTCCTGGTTCTGTCCGGCATTGACCGTTTTGTCATTCATCGTCCACCCTCCTTCCGGCAAAATTCCTGTGTGCTCCATGTTTCCAGTATCAATACAGCCTCGCCTTCACTGCCGCGATCAGCTTTTCCTGTGTGATATCTTTTTGCTCCAGTGCCGCCATCACGTCCTCATCTACCGTATCCTTGCAAATGATATGGTGGATCGTCACCACATCTGTCTGCCCCTGCCGCCAGAGTCTGGCATTGGTCTGCTGGTATAGTTCCAGGCTCCATGTCAGTCCGAACCAGATCAGGATGTGTCCGCCCGACTGGATATTTAATCCATGTCCTGCGCTGGCTGGATGGATAAGGGCTACCTGAATATTCCCTCCGTTCCAGTCCCTGATATCTTTGGATTCTTTGATATCCCGCGGCTTGTACCCCATACTTGACAGATGCTCCATAATCCTCTGCCGATCATGCTTGAACCAGTAGGCGACAAGGACAGACTGGCCGTTGGCGGCTTCAATCAGATCCTCCAGTTTTTCCAATTTTCTTTGATGGATCTCCCGCACGGCGCTGTTCTCGTCATAGACCGCACCGTTTGCCATCTGCAGGAGCTTCCCTGTCAGAGAAGCGGCATTGGCTGCGTCGATATCCGCATCCTTCAAAGGGATAATCAAATCCTTACGCAGCATATCGTAAAGTTTCCGCTCTTTTTTATCCATCTCCACATAGTGCCGGGCCGGCACACAGTCCGGCATATGGAGGTAATCCATCGCTTTCATGGAAATCGTAATATCGGCAATCTTCCCATAAATCTGCTCCTCCGCTCCGGGGCGCGGGACATACTGGAATACCACCCCTGTCTGTGGGTTCATGCTTCCGGCCTTAAAGTATGCCTCCCGGTATCTGCCGATGAAACGCCCCAGCCTTTCTCCTCCGTCAAGGATTCCAATCTCCGCCCACAGATCCATAAGTCCATTGGAAGTTGGCGTACCGGTCAGCCCTATCATACGCTTCACAAACGGACGCACTTTCCGCAGCCACTTGAAACGCTGTGACTCGTGGTTCTTGAACGAGGAAAGTTCATCAATAATAACGGCGTCAAAGTCCCATCGCAACCCATTTTTCTCGTAATATTCTACAAGAAACTTTACATTCTCCCGGTTAATTACATAAACCATTGCCGGATGGTTCAAAGCGGCTATCCTTGTTTTCTTATCCCCCACAATAACTGACACGTCTATATCTTCCAAATGATCCCATTTCCCTGCTTCAGTCGGCCATGTGTCCCTTGCCACACGGAGAGGTGCGATCACCAGCGCCTTGGACACTTCACAGGTATCCAGCATCAGATCCCGGATCGCGGATAAAGTGATTACTGTCTTGCTCTCAGCCGAGGCCCATATCCAGAAATAGTCCTGCGATTGGATGAGATTTGATATACTCAATACAATAGCTCTGGTATTCATGCGGTATGAACTTCATCGGGCATCATCCCCTTTCCCTGCCTCTGTATCCTTTGCGGGCAGTTCTGTATTTTCAATCTCCGGTACCTGCACCCCAATACCCGTGGGTATCGGCTCCCCCGGATTCCATTCCGCCAGTGCCCTGATTGCCGGCTGTATCTGTTCCATGCTGTCCACACAGAAGACCGGGAAGCCGAGCGCCTCCAGCTGCTTACGCCGTTTCCTTTGCAGGGGGCGCATCTGTTTTCCCGGTGCTTTCAGTTCCACAAATGCCGCTTTCCCGCTAAAAAAGAGTACCAGACGGTCCGGTACCCCATTCCTGCTCTGCGATGTGAATTTAAGTGCCTCTCCTCCCGCTTTCCGGACGGCATCAACAAATGCTTTTTCAACTGCTGACTCCCTCATTTATCTCCCGCCTTTCCAATACGGGCACCATCTGCCCTCCGGTCGCTGCTCATAATCCGGGCGGCTGTAGTTTTTGCATCCATTCGCGCTTTCTACCGGGTCCCAGCCGCACCAGTAACGGCAGTTTTCACAGCACTGGTCGTCCACATACACTTCTCTCTCACGGATAATCTCATCATTTCTGTTCCATCCCGCCATTATCCGTTCAGCTCCTTCCACTGCTGCCCCGTCATCGTTGCTACCTGCCACCCGATGCCCTCCAGCGCAGTCGCCCGGTCGTAAGACTCTACCTCCTGGCTTGCCCGCGTGATGGCATTGGATAAACCGTACTTTGAGAGGTTACCGCCGGAAATCAGATACTGCAGGATACTGTCCTGCTCGTCCTGGTTCAGCCCATAGCTGCGGCCGGTAAGTTCCACCACCTCCGGCACCTTTCCTGTAATCGGCACATCGGCCGCCTCTTTTAATCTGCCCACTACCTGTGCAAAACGGCTCTCTTCAATCGCCGCAGCCGTCACATCCCGGAGTTTCAGAAGAAACGCCTTGTCTTCCGCCTCAATAGTCTCATCCGAATAAATGTGAAAGCTGTCCTCTAACGCTTTGGCAGTCCTTCCCACATGGTTCTTCCGTTCGCCCATGTCATTGACTATCATTCCGTTCGTACACACAAGGCGGTAGACCAGCGGCTGTACGGAAACGGAACCAAGGCCGACCTCTGAGTTTGAGATCAGCACGCCGGCCTGCACATAGTCTCCCGGAGCAACCGCCATCTCCAATCGGTGATTCACGATTTTTAAATACAGACGGTTCTCCGTCACCTCACAGGAAACCACTTCATACTGTTCCTGCCCGGCAAATAACGGAAGGACTGCCGTGGCGATATCCATATTGTCAATACGGCGGTACCGTTCCGAAAGGAGCGCCCTTGCCACCGGACCGCTGCCGTAATCCATGGAGCGGATCATATAGCTGCCCGTCTTATCCGCAAACCATGCGTTCACGTTCTCTGCCAGCAGTTCCGGTTTCTGCGCCGACATCATGTCATAATACTTTGCCGGGATGCCAAGTGCCGATGCCACCTGCCTGTGGAAAAGTTGGCTGGTATCAAAGACCTCCTGCTGCCCGGAAACTGCATGGTTAATCTCAAATGTCCGGCCGTCATCCCTGAGATGGAATGCCTCGGCCGGCCCGATATAATCCCTCTTCGCCCTGCTCTGGCGGTCCAGTTCCGCCATGACTTCTTTTAAACTTCTGCCTGTTTTCATAAAATCCTCCTTCCGATGTCAGACTTTTTCCGCTGATTTGCTGACCTTATCAGCACCGCCCGCTGCCATTCCCATCTCCTTCAGACGTTTTTGGTGCTTCTTTCTGATTATTTCTTTTGCCTTATCCAAAGCATGGGATCGCATCGTGCGGATCAGCCTGTCCCCGTCAATGTCTGTCAACGTCCCATACCAGGCAGAATGGAAAAACACCTCAAGTTCCACCTTTTCCATGTTCAAGCGTACCTGCTTTTCCCCCGTAGGGCGGGAAAACAACTGGAGCAGAATCCTTTCGTAATCCCGTACCGCCTGTTTCACAATAGCGGTGACCAGGTTCTCATAGCACTCCTCCATACTGCCGGAAGCACCTCCCGGCAGTGTTCCTCCTGCAATGCAGCCCTCAGTCTTCCCATTCATCCTCACCCTCCTCCGGTACGGAATTACCTGACAGGAAGTTTTTCATGCACTCCCCATCATACCGCTCTAATTCCGCTGCCGCCGTTTCCATATATCCGTCTGCAGCATCAAACACACCCAGTCTGCCCAGCACCTTTTTATATTTTTCCAACAGGTCCGTCCTGCCATTTTTGACCAGACATTTCAGGCATTCCTGCTGTTCTTTCCGGTTCCTGCTCTTATTTTTATAAAACGGGCAGTCCCGTTCCCCAAAACTGTTATCCATAAGGGCAATGCATCTTCCTTTCTGCCAAGCATGGCAGTCCGGGTGCACCCCACAGACAGGAAACTGCTCCCTTTCCTCCCGGATTTTCTCCTCACTTTTTGGTCTTCCTGCTTTTGCCATCGTCACCCTCCTTTAGAATCCAATCAATACGGAACGGATATGCTTCCCTCACAATTCCCGGCTGCATATCCGCCAGATATTGTCTGCTGCCTTTTGCAGTTTCTTACGGTCAAGCCTCTGGGCATGGAGCAGTTCTTCCAGGGTTTCCGCCTCCTCCTTAATATCGCTCAGCATAGACCGCTGGTGCTCCCCCTGCCGCTCCAGTTCTTTTTCATGCTCCTTGTCCGCAAGTTCAAATTCTGCTTCCATCTCCCCGATATCCGCAAGGTGTTCTTCCAGATAATGCTGGATATCATTGCCAGCACAATCCCCTACAATATCAAGAATGTCACGGATGCCGAACACAGCCACATTTCTCCCGTCTTTGACTGATAATACATGAGCCATTTTTCCACCTCTAATCCTTAAAATAATAAGAAGGTGCTTCGTAACCGGCAGCGTCCAAAGGGCAGTCCGGGCACCACAGAGGGTTTTCTGCCATCAGCCGGCAGACCTCGTCCACCTTGTATCTTCCAACCGGCGCCTCAATGATCACTTCATCGTGTACATGGCCGACAATCTCAAACCCAGCCTGTTCCAGCCGCCGCATGGCTTCCGCAAGGATGTCCCTCGCTGTTGCTTGTGTACAGTTTTCCACCATACGGCCTCCGTAGCTCTCCTGCCTCGCCCAGTTATTGTTTGCGCCCATCCCCTCAAAGGTCAGGCTCATCCTCCCAAACCTGTTAGGCTGGAGCCTCGGTTTCAGATAAGCCAGCTTCCGCCCGCTTGGCAGCACCATCCAGAGCGTGTTTCCATAAAACTGAAACCCGACTTTTCCAACAACGTGTTCCTCATGGGTTTTAACCGTTTCTGTGGCAGCTTTCTCCACATCCCACCAAAACTGCACGATGTGCGGGGAAGCGTTTCTCCACTGTTCGATGATATCCGGGAGTTCTCCTTCTTTTAGGCCCATTTCCAGTGCGCCCATAGAAATCAACGCACCGCTGCCTCCCTGATAGCCACACGCCAGTTCCGCAACCTTCCCTTTCTGCCTCAGTTCCCCATTGACCCCATGCTTTACTACGGGCACGCCGAACATCTGTGATGCCGATGCGCAGTATATGTCCTCCCCATTACGGAAAGCATCCAGCCGCCACTGCTCCCCGGCCAGCCATGCCAGCACCCTCGCCTCAATGGCGGAAAAGTCAGCAACAATAAACTCGTACCCCTCCTTCGGAACCAGCATCGTCCGGATCAGCTGTGAAAGAATGTCAGGTGCATTCCCATAGATGGATTCCAAAAATTCAAACTCCCCCATTTTTACAAGCTCCCTGGCTTCATCCAGTGTGCTGATCTCATTTCTCACAAGATTTTGCAGCTGGATCAGACGGCCGGCCCACCGGTTTGTCTTTGCTGCCCCATTGAACTGGAACAGCCCCCTTGCCCTTCCGTCCTCACAGACGCACCGCTGTGCAGCCTGGTACTTTTTCACACTGGACTTTGCCATCTGTAACCGGAGTTTCAGCATATCCAGTGCTTCCTGGTCGCAGCCATTCTTATCAAGGTCTGTGATCATTGCCGCCACATCCTTTTTCCCAAGGCTCTCCACCGGAATCCCCCGTTCCTCAAGCCAGTTCTTCAGCTGTGAGACGCTGTTCGGGTTCTCAAGGCCGGTCAGCTCATATGCCCTTTTGCCCATTTCATCCGACAGCATCAGGTCACAGGCAATTGCCATCTCCACCAGTTCCGTATCAATCTGCACTCCCCGGTCATTGATCCTCTGGTCCATATGGTAATAGTCCCACTCCTGATCCGGCATCGGGAATGCCTCCAGCCGTTTTCGGATGTCACGCTCCGTCCGTACATCCTGCAGGCAGTAATCCTTAAACTTCTGCCATCCTTCCGGATCATGCTCCGGCAGGTTCCTTGTCCTGCCGCCGTTGGCCTTAGTCGGCTTACATGGGACGGAAAAATATTTGATCAAGTTCTCTCCTGCCCTGTCCTTCTGCTGTCCGGTCTTTAATACCTTTGCCGCATTCTTCAACGCCAGCGGCAAAGAAAGAGAGGCGGCGTGTACCATGGAACACCTCCAGGAATCCGGGTCCAGTACCCGCCCAAGGTAATGCCCGATACAGGTCCGTTCAAACTGTGCGTTCCATGCAGCTTTGATGATATCCGGATCATCAACGGCATCCAGGACTTCCTGCGGGATGCTTTCCCCGCAGGCCATATCCACAATTTTTACCTCTTCATCATCAAAAGCGTAAGCAAACAGAAGGATATGGAAATCACCCTCCACATATTTGTAGACGCCACATTTGGTGATGTCTACATCAGAAAATGTTTCTATATCGATCCCAAGTACCTTTGGCTTTTCCCCCGATGTTCTTTCACTCATTCAATCACCTCCGCCGCATGTAAAAAGGGAGGGAAGGATTCCTCCCGCCCTCCCATGTGTCCCATCTGTCTCATCAAAGGGTCAGCTCAGGTAATCCGGCGTGTCATCCCCAAGGACATCCCCGCCGTCATCCTCCAAAGCATCAAAGTCCGCATCCGCTGAAGCCTTCCCTGACAGGCGTTCCCCATCTTTCACAAACTGGATATTCCCAAGCCCCGCCGCAACGCCACGGTTTCCGTTCGCATTGAATGCGTAGAAATTTACGGATACGTTGCAGTAACAGCCGGAATACACCATCATCGGGTCTGTGACCGGCTGCACCCTGCGGTCAACCACCTGCGGGGCATCCTTGCTGGTGGCATTGAGGAAATAGCAGTCCTGATAATTCTCATCATCCGGGCGGTCGATATCACCGTCACGGAGCGGAAGTTTCAGGTTCGGCGGGATCTTACCGCTCCATTTGCGGGTCTTCCCGTCCTCCTTCGCCGCCTCCACAGCTTTCTGGATCTTAGCGATGGTCTTTTTATCCGACTTTGGAATCACGCAGGATACGGAATACTTTTCTTCCCCTCCATTAATTGATTTCGCTTCCCAGATGTTCGCAAAGGAAATGCGGCACGGGATGATCACTTTTGTTGCGCTGAAATTCTTCTGGTTTGCCATAAATGTTTCCCTCCATAATCATTTTTTCTGCTATAAAAGGACGCACAGGACCGGCGAATAAATATGCGCCGTCTATGCGCCCCGGATTATTTGTGTGTCTTTGGTGTGCGGACTGGAACCCGCTATTCCAATGCCTCAAATTCATCCCCGGCACTGCTTACGTCCACTGCCGGCCTTGGGTCGCTCTCCGGGACAAGCGCCAGCTTTCCGGGAGGCTTGGCCACATACTTTCCAAGGATCTGTGCAAACTTCTTCCTGCCCATCATCTTCTCAAACTCCGTAAGGGTCAGAAGCTCCTGCTTATAGATATCCGTATAACCCTGTTCCTCCGCGGCTTTTATGACTGCTTTTGTGTCAGTAAATACCCGCTTGCTCCTGCCTTCCACCACTTTATAACCGTCCACCGCCACACCATGGTTGATCGCCTCCCCGGATATAAAAGCAAAAACAGACTCTATCCAGGACGAGATACGGTTCAGGGTTGGCAGGACCGCTACCAGTTCCGGGAAACTCACCAGCCCCGGCGCTTTAAATACGGGTGCGGATTCATCCGGATTATAAGGTGCTGTGACATCTGTTTCTTCTGCTGTATCAGCCAGGATGCCGTCATCCAGATCGAGAAACTCTTCCCTGGCAAGCGATAACGCCGCGTCCATACAAGCCCTGCAGACATGTTTTGCCCTGCAGTAATGGCACCATTCTCCTGGATTCTGTTCTCCTTTTCCCTCAAAAGCCATTTTCGCAACGGGTTTCAGCTCTTCGCCCCATGCCAGCAGTTCTTCTTTGCTGCAAGTGAATGTGGAGATATTTTCTATCCTCGGCTGCACAATCGTCATGGAAACTTCCTCTACATCAAAGACATAGTCATAAGCATTTAATGCCCCGCAGCCATACAGCATCAGCTGGCTGTTCCTTTCCGCATCCACATGATGATAGCCGTTCTTGTAATCAATAACGTGCAGTTTACCTTCCGCGGCAATCAGGCAGTCCCCTGTACCGAATCCTTCCGGCACGATATTAGAGAAGTCAAGCCGCTCCTCCACCAGGACCATAGGGTTCAGCCCCTCCCGTTTCAATTTTTCAACCTGCTCCATGACAAACTGCCTGTAAATTTCCGCATATCCCAGAACTTCTTCCGTATAGAAATCTGACTGCGGCATCTGGACACGCTCGTGGAGATCCTTTCTGACAAGGTACTCACAATACTCGTGTACCGCTGTCCCCTCCTCAGCATAGACGGATGATTCATTTGGGAACTGGTCTTCCAGCCGGGCGGATGGTGTGCAGTGCCTCCACCGCTCTGAACCGGATGCTGTGAGCAGGGCATGTTTCCGCGATGCATGGTCCAGCACGTGGCCGTCCCGCCTGTGTCCTGCAAAGTCCTGGGTCCTGACTGGTTTTACTTGTTTCTTACTCATATTACATTTGGTCCCTCCCTGCCTGTGTATTCTTCATAAGCCCTGTTATATGCTCTTGCCGCGTCTTCTTCCGTGGTGAAATATCCGAGCGTTTTCCTCTTTCCGTTTATGGTCAGTCTCGCTGTCCACTTTCCACATCTGTGCATCGTTACCCCACGGAATCTGGATCTTGAATTTTCAGGCTTTAAATGGCGCATCCTCTTATAATCCACCTCTTCTATATCATTAAGGGCTGCATATTCCCCCCACATCTTTCTGGCATAATCGTTATATGCGCTTGCAGCAGCGACCTCGTCGTTAAATGCACCGATTGCTGTCTGGATACCATCCTTCCTTATTGCCGCTTCCCACAGTTCCATCTTCTTATTCCAATGGACCCCTTTATACTGCGAGACTGAGTTTTTGAAAGAACCTCTGTTGGCACAGTTCTGTGAACGTGTTACCACTCTGAGATTACATTTACGGTTATCCAGCCTATCCCTATTGATATGGTCTATCTCCATTCCTGGCGGACACGGCATGATCAAATGGCTCATGTGTATGGCATCGTTCTTTTGAGTGGATGGATTATATTTAAAAGCCCGCGCATATCCGCTATGAAAACGCCATTTATATCCACAGATTTTGGGGTAATCCACTGCGTCTATTAAGGCTGCCTTCCCACTTGTCAGCGGAATTTGCATAGCAGCATCATTGCCATCCATTTCGTTCTCCCCCATTTAAATTAAAGCTGGGAGATATCCGTCAGGAACGCCTCATACTTTTCAGCAGGAAGGCTGCTGACCTTGTCCACGCCGTAGGTCCTTAAAAGCTGACCGATCTTTTCGTTGTTGCTGCGCTTCTGCTTGATCTTCGCTACGATGACCTTTGTGATGTCATCTACCGTAACAGCGGCCGGCGCTGCCTGTCCGGTATCGGAAGTCTCCACGGCTACACCGCTCTTGTTTTCGCTGCCAATCTCATCACTCCCTGTGCTTTCTACAATATCCGCTCCGCCAGTATCCCCCTGTCTGGTTTCTGCTTCATCTGTGGAACAGGAAACCTCTCCGGCCGCTGCTTTCAATTCCAGGGCAGCTTCTCCGACCCCGATGCTGTCAAAGACCATTGCAATGCCCATGAAAGCGGCCTTCAGTCCCTGGCTGAGTTTTGACGCATCTACCGGAACCAGAATAGTTTTCAGTTTGTCATCTGTCTTCTTCGCCATACGCTTCCTCCTCTTCACCCGCAATGGATACCTCACAGTCCCCATTAAAATTCACGGTATCCATACGCTCATCCATGTGGATATGCAGCTCATGGATTTTCACCTTGATTTCCGGGATAATAACCGGCACAAAATCCTTCTTGCTACCTTCCTTTTTCTTTTCATCCTTCATCCTGCTTTCCTCCTGGACATTTTTTGTAATTTCCTGCCCCCTGCATTTGCCGGAACAGCGTGTCTGCACATTCCGGTCACCATGGCGGCGGTGTGGTCCGCTGTGCTGTGCCCTGCATTTTTTACTCATTGCCGTTTTCCCCCTTCTTATCTGTTCCGGTCATTCCATCACCAAAAATGACTTCCAGCAGTTTCTTAACCGCCTCCATTGCATCCTGAACACCGCAAAGGGGAATCCCGATCTCAATATCCGCATCCTCTGTGCCTTCTGCCCCGCACGGTTCCTGCCGATCACAGCATTTTTTGCCGGATGCCTTCCCCAGCAGCCCTGCCGATTCCCCAATGGTTCTCACCGGAATTCCCAGCTTCGATGCAAGCGCGATTTCTTCCATCATCCCTTCGGAGATATATTCAGAAAAGCACCACAGTTCATCCGCATCCTTCAGCAGTTCCAGGCCGATGCGCCTTCCGATCTTCCTCTCATCTGCAACCGCATCATCCAGAAACTGTGTGCAGAAAAGATGGCTGCAGAGCGGAACGGCTCCGAGCTTCGCCACCAGCCTGCAGGCTGCCTTTGCCCTTTCAAGGTTGTCCTTCAGCTCTATTTCTGCCCTCTCTGGTTCCTGTGCTTTTGGCCGCAGCGGGGAACAGATATAGATACGCTCCTTACGTTCTTTGCACGCCTCGCATTTATTTTTGTTCATATTGGCCTCCTTCTCATGGCTGCCGCCCTCCTGAAATAGGAAAGCGGCAGATTTGTTGTATTATGGATTTACAGTGCCAATGCTTAAATTACCTTCATGGGCTTATCCTCCTCTCACAGATTTTTGGGAGGTTTCTCTGTGTGCCTGTGGGCTTCCTGAAAAGTTCCTCTCATAAATAGTCGTGGGAGAAGTACAAAATTAAGTAGGTTTCAAAATTTCTTCAGAAAATTTTTACTCAGCCTGTCCTCTGCCCCTAATAATCGGTACGTAACCGCCGCACGGCTTACGCCAAGCCGCTCCGCAATCTCATATTTTTCAAACCCATAAACATGGTAAAGGATAAATACCTCCCTCTGTTTATCCGTCAGTCTTCCAAGCTGCTCTTTCATAGTTTCTCTGCAAACACACGCTTCCTCCGGGCTTTCATAATAATCTCCGGAAGTCCAACTCTGTCCTCTCTTTTCCTCCGTTTCATCTTCATCCCACAAGTCCTTTTTTGCCCCTTTGCGGTCAAACTGACGGTTCATGCTGTTTTTCTCCACCTGGTGCCCTCCTCTGATCATCACTGCCATGAACCACGGCTGCTCCCCAAAGAAAGACTCGTCCAGAGTATCCGTATCAGCCATGTACTCCTTTTCCCTGTCACCAAGCTGTGCAAAACGGTAAGTAAAAGAGCTGCAGTCTGCCAGCCAGAGGACCGCAGTTCCAGTACCGTTGACGTAGACCGCATAACCATTTCTGTATACCTTGCAGTCTCCATTCTCCGTCTCCGCGATTGGCGCTCCCGCGTTTTCACGCAGGTTCTTAGCAGTTGGTGTCTTTTGCGCTTTCTCAGCCTGTCCAATCATCTCCAGCAGCTTATTTAATGTGGTTTCCTCAGTTACGGTAATTCTTTCATCCTTCATGGTCTTGTCCTTTCCGCCTGGAATGCGGTCTGGGCAAAGGTGCTCATGAAGATCCATAGGGTTGGAAATTCCACAACGAAAAAAACGCCATGTCACTCTTTCGGAGTACACAGCGGCTGACACAATCCGGCTAAAAAGGCACAAGGGTTCTGCGGTATACTCCTATACACCCTTTCTCCATGCCGGCGGCTTATTTCCAAGCCGATGGCAGAAGTAAAAAGCTGTATGAGAACCTTTGCCCTTATGCATTTACTAGTCAGGCATTCGATATTTTATTAAGCGGGGAGCATCCACCCATTCGGGTTATCCAGCCTTAGGTCTTGTCCGCTCCCCTGCTCTGGAAATATTCTAACAAGAACATGCAGACATTACCTCAACGCAAAAGTCCAATCCCGGTTTAAAAATAGACAAATAAGTCCAATTTTAAAAAATCATTTTCATGGTCACTCAAATCAATAAAAAGGAAACTTTCAACAATCTGAAACAAAGTGCAGATTAGATAAAAACTGCGCTGAAAAAAGACAAAAAAATAAACCGTGCGGATTTTCCTGTTTTTCTTGATCCACACGGTTCATGCTAACCGTTCTGTATGCTTCTGTTTAAAAAGCATCAGACTTATCATTTCATCTATCATTTTCTTATTCGGCCCATCCAGCTGGCTGTAAAGGGAATAAATATCAGCTGTGCCGGTCTGTTGCTGCCCCAAGGATTTATTTTCTGAAGCTTTATAAGTGTTATTGTCATTATGAATGCCATCGTTATTATGTAGCAGCCGGTCCGGGGTCAGCTCTGACGGCGGCACTCCCAACGCCTCCGCTAAATCGTACATCGTCTGGATTCCCATCTCAGTACTGCCACGTTCATAACGTGAGATAACGGTGTTTGTACAGGTGCCGCCCACCCGCTCTGCCAGCTGCTCCTGTGTCAGGCCGGCCCGTTTTCTGAGTGTCTTTAATTTTTTTCCGGTTGCTTCCAGGTCCGATACCCATTCCTGTTTCAACACCATCACCTCCTTCATGCTAATGGAGGCTTTTCCGTATAAAAAGGCTGAGGCAAATAGGTTCTGCGTTCTGCACAGTTCTTATTAAATGCAGCCCAACTCTCTATTTGCCTCAGCCATATTTTTTATATCAAAAAAGCAAAGGTTACATAAAGATTTGCGCACTTCTACCGTTGATTTCATCTACAGTCCTGACAAAATTTTTCGTTTTTAATAATCAACTAGAGTATTTTTGCTAAATCATTAAATATGTAACTTTTGCTATTCTAAAATTCTAAACTGCTTTCATCACCTCATATTTTCCCATCATCTTTAGAATTAAAATAAAACAGGTTCATTGTCAATCTTATGTAAAATTGGATATCAAACCTCACATATCTCATGTGAGTATTTTATATTATCACAAATTGGCAGATTTTGCAAGAGTTACACATTGATTTCTGGTATTTTTTGTCTATTTTTCTGCCCCCGTGATGCTTTATTGATATTACATTCCTCTATCAAATGCCGCCGATATTAATTCGCTGCTACATCAGATACCATCTTACGCATACTTATAACAGCAAAAACGGCCAGGGCAGATGGATTCCATAAGGCCAATAAGTCCCGCGTCCATCCTGCTCCGGCCGTGCTCATAATTGACAAAACTCGTGCAGTCCATATCTTTCGCTTTCTTTGCAGTTCCTTATCCTGCGTTGCCATCCTGGTCCTATTTCAAAGAACTCTCTGACTGTGGGAAATATATGATTTCTTTCACTTTTCTTCCAGAAACGCATTCTACTAATTGTTCCACGGTAAGGTCATCCTGCTTTTTCCCTGCTTTGTAATGGAGCCCATAGCCGCCCCTTATCGTGATCCGCTCCCCAAGGGTCGCACCATTTGGCGACTTTGCCATGTTGCTCTTGTAATTCATCCGATGCCCTCCTTAAATTAAGCCCATGAATTCATCTATAAAACTCTTTGCATCGGCATCCAGCTTTATATCATAGGCATGATTGCTTGCACTGTTATACAGACCAATGATATCCTCTCTGATGGAAGATGCGTTATTAAATGTATTACAGAGAGGTATCAGTTTCCAGTAAAAAATGGGCTCACCCATGTTTCCGCATAATACATCCGGGGAATCATCCACTACATATTTTCTCATATACACGTCATAAAATGTATCTTCGATATTTCCATGATCGGTACCAAAACTAATGCCCATGGAGAAAATATAAAGTTCTGTTTCCTCATTCAATTTTACGACAAATCCCGGTCCATCCAGCCATACATACTCCAGCGGGGCTGCCGAAGACCAGATTCTATTTTTTTTCACGCGCCGGTATGTGTAGTTGTCCTCACTAAACGTATTCTCTTCAATAATCGGGAGATCGTTCCCATTGTCCACATGTTCTGTCTTTCCACACTCCTTTACTATGAACAATTCACCGTCTCCTCCGGCCATAATCTGGTTCACATATTTCGTGGTAATCGGTTCCCAGCAAAGTTCCGCTGATTCAGTACGGACCATCAGCTTATTGATAAACCCCTGCATATACCGGAGATTATCTGCCGTTTTTGCTGCGTTGCCATCCATAAGGAAGTCCACGCTGACTCCCAGATATTTTGCTACCTTCCATATTAAATCTGCCGATGTCGCGGCTCCATTCCCTTTTTTGGTCAGGCGCGAGATATATCCGGGAGATACTCCGATATCACTTTCCATCTCTCCAATCTTTATATTTTTCTGCTGAATAATGCTGTTTATATTGTCCATCAATCTCTGAATATCGAATTCTTCCATTGAACTATCCTCCTTTTATTTGAATTACTTATATCATATTTTGAATTATAAGTCAATATATTTTTTGTATTTGAATTCAAATATTTTCAATCATTCTTTGTTCTTGAATTTTAGTATTTTTATTGAATTATATTTCACATTATGTTTTTTCGGGCGGGAATCAATTTTCTGTGTCTCCCGCTGGCAGCCATCCTGCCCCGTTTTATGATACACAAAACGGCTATTCATTTTACTGCCGCCGTGGTATACTTCTTAGTAAAAATAGAAACTGAAAGGAAGTACCCGCATGAAATACATAATCTACCGTTTCCCAGATGTCCTTGAATTTGACGATGATGATATACACAGCGGCACCCGTAAGGAAAAATGCTGCGACCCGCACCTAAAAGCTGGCATCTCTTATCCTGTCCGCCCGGAACTGGCTGCCATTGAATACGGTTCCAATATCTACAACGCTGCCGACAGCCTTATCCGTGCCGTCATTGACGAGCTTTCCGGTATGGAAGAATTTTCCCGGTGTACCTGCGACTGCTATCCCCCCGACCAGCCGCATGTATTAAAATACATGAGCGACATGGATTTCGACTATGAAATGCACGGCGTCGTATATGACTACAGCAAGACGGAAAACACTATCATATATTTCGGTGTAAAAGAAGTGGATGAAAATCAATCCTGACCAAACACCGATCACCTTCACATAAAGGAGCACTGCCATGGTTACGCAGAAACAGATAAAAGCATGGATACCGGAAGCACTGGCAATCTTCCAAAGATTTATGCCGCCTTTTCCCGGCATGGACACAATACCTATCCCGGAAATCCATATCGTCAGTGACAAGACCGTATTCCCTACCCGGAAAATGCTCGTTGCAAAATTACGTTCCCGCCAGACGGATATTGACGAGGATCATTACACGTCCATCATGGAGATGATCCATGGGGATCTTGGGGATGCCATCCTTATCTGGCAAAAATACATACCTGATCCGCAAAAGATACCTCTTGCGGATGATTATTTCTGCCACTATCTCTGGCATGAACTGGGTCACTATTATGCCATCCACAATGAATGTCGTTCTGACGACCTGCACCGCTTCAATAATCCGGGTCTTGCAGCAGAACGGGCAAAGCAGGAAGGCTACTGGATGTGGTCAGAATTCATTGCAGAGGCTATCGCGTTATATGTAGAAGAACAGCACTGCAGGATCGACAACAAGGAGTTTTATCACCCGGAGCTTTTAAAGTGGGAGCCAAACGAATGGGGATACCTTGTAGAGAAGCTGCTGAACTTTCTGGAAATGGCCTTCTGCTATTATCCGTCAACTATTGATGAAGCCGGACTTGCCATGTACTTTGCCACACTCCTGATGGACGATGCGACCAAACGGTATGTAAAGGCCGCCAGCGAAGGAAAGCTGCGTGTATATGATAAAAGCACCGGCCGCAGCCGTTCTGCGGAACCGGGCAGTATTGAAGCCACCTGCATTTCTGACCAGGCGGAAGCATTTCAGGACACCCTGTGGCAGATGAAGCGGCTGCTGGAAATACAGCTTCGTAAGGAGAGTTTTTGGGAGATCAATGCCCAATGGCTTGAGGAACTCGGCCAGCATGTCATAGACCTCATGAATGAGAAAATTGCCTTGTTGGCATCCATGTCCATAAATTAATTCGGACACAATAAACCATCAACCGTTTTCTTACTTTGCGCCCGACAAAGCACCATCCTATGTGCATCTAACTTTGTCGGGCGTCTCTCTATCTTTATTCTCTTATCCCTATTTCACAAGTTCCGTCAGCCACGGAACCAGCGGCCGCGCAACCACTCTGGCATTTAAGTAGGCCATCTCCAGAGTCAGGCAGGTATGTCCCATGTAATAGCCATCCATCACCTCCAGCGTCATGACGAGGTCCGGTTTTTTCATGTTCGTCAGGTAAACCGGGAGAAGGTATTGTATCTTCCCCTGATATCCCTGCGGCACTACAAGCCCCGGTTCCACCACGGCCCTCCTCCTGCCAAGCTCCACCGCTGTTTCAAACAAAAGCGGCAGGTTCTTCGCCTTGCGGATCTTCGCCGGAATCCTCTCCAGATTTTCTGTATCCCCTAATATGTGTTCTACGTTTACCCTGATCGGCCAGTCCGGATTAAATCCCGCTCCCCGTTTCACTGTGTAGTAGGAAGGTTTCTGCGGCAGCGGCTGTATGTATCGAAGCCACGGCGACAGCTCGTCACAAAATCCCCTAAAATACCATTCCAGCATGGAGTCCTTCTTGTGGTTCCGGTCAAAGAAAGCGTAAATCCCTTTATACCGGCTGTTATATAGTCCGGTATGGAAACAGGCTCTCTCATTCTCCACATGGAAGAACTGTGCTGCTTTTCTGGCGTCTTCTGCTGAATTGAACTCAATGCATTGTTTGCGAAAAATCATATGTATATAGCGTTCCAGGATAGGTGTGTCCTGGTTCTTCGTTACATTGGTCGGTTTCTTAAACCGCCACGGCTCCGGGAGAGCTATCCTCGATAGCTCGTCCAACTGCCCGTACCAGTCCGGTACATAGGCAAAATCAAATAAATCTGGTTTCAACATCATCATACGGCCCTCCACTTTCTTGTGGCTTCCACAAGGCTTAACTGGATTTGAGCCTTTAAGTCCTCGTCTATGTAACGGATTTTCTCTCCGTCCTCCTTCTCCTCCTCAACAGTTGCCAGCGAATTGATGTATCCATCATAATAATTTAGAATTTCTTCCTGCGCTTGCGGTTCTCCAGCAACCGCAGCGCAGATCAACTCGTATGTAAGTTTCTTTTCTTCCATCATGATTTCCTTTCGTAATAGTTTCTTATGGACCGGAACGCCTTCTGCCTCCAGTTGTACACTGTCCTTGTCGAGACTCTGAAATGCTGCGCTATCTGACGGTTCGTCCAACCGTACCAAAAATCCAGTATGATAACCGCTTTTTCTCCGTCCGGCAAAAGCATCATGGCTTGATACAGCTTTTCATTGGTGATCACGCAGGTATAATCACCTCCACAGCTTACAAGATGCTCCGATGGATAGACATCGGTATGGGATTGCATCTCAAACAGGTACTGTATCTTTTCCGCTCCTACAATTTCGTATCTCTGCCTTCTTCTTTTCACTCTCAGGGCATTCCTGCATTTATTCCGCATCACAGTCTTGGCATAACTGTCATACATGGCTATGATACATTCCTTGTCTTTTAAGGGAGCCGACATACATCATCCTCCCTTCTATCCAATTTTGAGTGTCCTTCATCGCCTCCTTTGAATAACTAAAACAATTCAGGCGTGCAAAATCGGAAACGGATTTAGAAATTTTTTTGAAAATATTTTTTTCCGAGTCCACAAGCCCAGTTCTCCTCTCATGTGTTTTGGATAAAACTGAAAAGGGGGAGGGCTTCTGCTCCTATGGCAATCGTGGGATTTCGTCAGAATTAGACATAGAAAAACGCCAGGGAGCTTCCGCTGCTTCCTGACGTAATGTTCCAGAATATGAAAATAGGTATGATAATGCTTGCCGAATACGCAGTATCCTGCATATGCAAGGGTATAAAACTCCGTACCGCAAGCTAAGATTTTTTTAACGGCTCACCCGGCCGGAGCCTACATCCTTTTACAAAAATAATGCCACCCATGATTTCCTCCTAACGGCAGGTCACAGATGGCACGCACAATAAGCCCTGCTGCGAAAAGCCGTTTTTTTTATTGGGCCTCTCAGCAGAGCTTTGCGTATTCTATTTTTCAAAATCGGTATAATCGTACATAAATCATCGGTATGATTAGGGAATGTGAAAACCCAAATCGGCACGATAGAATATATGTGAGGTGAATGATTATGCCGAAAGACAAATTAGCACATTTGGGTAGCTGTATCCGCGCCGCAAGGCACGACTGCAAACTAACCCAACAGGAACTGGCGGACGATTGCCATGTGGCGATCAAAACCGTCCAGAACATAGAAAGGGGACTGATGAACCCTTCCTTTGAAATCCTCTATCCGATTGTGAATCGGTTAGGAATTTCAGCGAACATACTGTTCAACCCGGACAGCACAGAGGATGAAGAAGAAATACAGCATCTCATCGGGAAATTCCAGGTGTGCAGCTCCGAGGATCGGAAATTCATGCTGAACACCGTGGACTGTATGGTCGAGCAGCTACTCGCCCGCCAATCCGGGTCCGAAA